>Ga0209992_10000718_pt1 | contig 41190 bp, 50 predicted proteins | sample 2SBtaG_2_FD_182564 | JGI IMG/M metagenome (GOLD analysis project Ga0209992, IMG submission 182564) | Deep subsurface microbial communities from Kolumbo volcano to uncover new lineages of life (NeLLi) - 2SBTROV12_ACTIVE470 metaG (SPAdes)... | ecosystem: Environmental > Aquatic > Marine >...
CTGTTTACTTTACAGATTTAAAAGAATTTTTAAATAGCAACTTGACTAAAAATAAAGATATGCAAGCTCTTGAGTATGGCTATTGGGAACGTTTTAAAATGGGCCTCAGTCATGCTGTTTTCTGTACTTTGGTTTGTATAGTACCCATATTTATATTCTCCTCTGATTGGTGGATACAGGCAATCGCTTTAGTCTGGTACTTCGCTTTTAGTATGCAATTGATTGAACAATTTATCCCATTTGAGAGGTTGCTATATAAAGGGATAGTATTATCTCTTCCAATTTTAGCTATGGCTATTACATTAACCCCAGACCCTATTTTAAAGACCCAAGCTGCATTGGGGATAATTGCCCTAGGGGGTTATATTGGATATGATGCACAAGGACACTCGCATTTAGGACAAAACCAACAATCAGGCAGGATTTTTGCAAAGATTTTCGTATTCTTGGTTTTAGTTTATGGAGGCACGTTGTTGTTATGAAAAAATATGTGGATTGGGACAAGATAGAAGAAGAGACCGTTTCTTCAGAAGAAGCCTGTGAATGCACAAGAAGCAAATTGCAATCGCTGATTGATTTCGTAGTGGATTTACTACCAAAGAAAAAGGAAGCTTCTTGTTGTGATGAAATGAATCCAACAGAAAAGGGACAATGTAATGACAGCTGATACAGCAAAAAAGATTTTGACTTCCATTTGCCCCACCTGTGGTTGTTCTTTAGTCCGACTTGGAATTGGTGAAGACAGATGGACCACAACCGTTTATGAAGGTAAAGAATATTATTTTTGTTGCCAGGGTTGCACCGACCTTTTCAATGAGGATCCTCCACGATATCTTGAAGAAACAAAAGATTTGGTGGTGTGTCCGACATGTTTGGCTGAAAAACCAGTGCAATGGACTGTACGTATGGAAATTGCCGGTTGGGAAGTATTCTTTTGCCGATGCCCATATTGCCCGGAAGTATTCCAAAAAGACCCGGATCAATATGTCAAAAGGTTACAGGGTGAAATTCCCTATGATGGCGTGTTCGGTCAAGCTGGATGTTGCTCATCTGAGTGAGACAAGCCCTTAATTAATTTTTACCCTCTCCATTCCTATTGCTACTTTTTCCAGCTTGATATGTCCGCTTTGGGTCGGAAGCCGACTAAATATTAGCACAATTGAACCGATGGCTTACTACTGTTCGATCAGTGGGTTTTAGAGGGAGATTTCGAGGTTAAATTGTTGATAGATTTTTCGTTGATCGAAAGGGAATAAAAACCACTGGGAGGGATTTGTGCTTTTAACCTACCGATTGACTTCATAACTTGAGAAGGTAGAATAGGCAGTGGTTACTGAATTCAGGTTCATGTGCCCGAAAGGGTGTGGAAGTTCGAGTCTTCTCTTCGGCACCAACTTTTTGAAGATGGTGCGTCATAAACCTGGGGAAACCCCAATGAGCACCAAATAATACACAATAAAAAATTAAAGTCAACTTTAATGCGACTTTTATTTTTCCCTCGGTGCTCCGAATGGTTCTTCTATTAGAAAAAACAACTCTAAGCTCTAGAATAAAATTTGCTAGAAAAAAGGCAGGTTTCAATCAGGAAGAAATAGCAGAAAAACTTCAAATTACTAAACAGCAGTTTTCAAAATACGAAAAAGAAAAGTCGATCCCACCATCTGATAAGCTTTTAAAAATTTCTAAACTTTGTGAAGTTGATCCTGGTTGGCTTCTCTCAGGAGAAGGAAATCCATTTTAGTTTTTTCTTCCAATTACTTAATATTAATTTTAGATTAATAAATTGAGTATGGGTCACCTAAATAAACCTTCGAGGCAATTACATGGTCTTAGCCCATATGTAGGACGTTTAGCATCCCATAGAGCAACTGATTTAATTAATCGTTTTGCAAAAAAAGGAGAAATAGTAGCCGATCCATTTTGTGGTTCAGGGACTATTCCACTTGAAGCCTGGAAGTCTGGTATGAAAGTAGTTGCAAGCGACCTTAGCCCGTATGCAATTGCACTAACTCGAGCCAAACTTTTTCCCATTCCCAACTTAAATCAAGCCTTAGAGCAAATTGAACGAATTAACTTATTGATTGATAAAGAAGTTAAAAAAATAGATTTAAGAAAAACCCCTAAATGGGTTCGCAGTTTCTATCATCCGGAAACTCTCCGGGAAGCCATAGCGTGGTCGGAAATTCTAAAGCGAAGACAATCTTGGTTTCTATTTGGGTGCTTTTTAAATTTACTACACCACCAAAGACCAGGATTTTTATCCTATCCAGCCAGCCATGCAACCCCTTATCTCAGGAGTAAAAAATTTCCAGAAAAGAAATTTCCTGAAATGTACGAATATCGAGATATAAAAAGCAGGCTCTTAAGAAAAGTAAAACGCACATTAAGAACTCCAGTAAATTTTAATTATAATCTCCCTCGAATAGCCAAACGTTGCAACGCATCAAACATATTTAAAAAAACGAATAAAGTAGATTGCATCATAACAAGCCCACCGTATATGTCGGGTTTAGATTATGCTAGGGATAATAGGCTAAGACTCTGGTTTTGTGGAGTTGATGATTGGTCTGCCATAGAATCAAAGTTATCTCCGACAAGGGCTGATTTTTCAAACTTAATGATTTCTTGCATTCGAAATTGGCAAGAATGGATTCGTCCTAAAGGGTATATAGCAATCGTTTTGGGTGATATTCATAGGGCTAAAAAGAGGATTGATGTTGCAGGTTTAGTTTTAAATTGTGTTAAAAAAAATGCTTCCCTTTTAAACTTAGTGTCCTGTGAAGACCAAATAATCCCAGATGAAAAAAGACTTATCAAAGGAAACTCAGGAACCATAACTGAAACCACTTTAACATTCAGGCGGAAGTAAATTATATTAATTCCTTAATTATGCATATGGGTAAACTTATGGAAAATATGTATGGCGGATAACTTTGATGATTCGTGGTGTTGCAGTTTATCTGGCAAAGAGGTTGGGGCTTATGTTCTTCTGAATTTTGTCGGAAAAGGAAAAATTGGCTATGTATACCGAGCCGAGCTAAAAGGTTTTAAAGGAACTGAAAGAGCTGTAAAGCTAACCTTCGATACATTGAAGTCTGGTTGGCAAAATGAAGTTAAAAAAGTTATGCAACTTCAATTGGTTGATGGTGTCGTCCATTATCATGACCTAGGAAATGGCGATATTACCCACAACAACCAATCTCGTCTTTTTCAATATACAATTTGGGACTACATACCTCCAGGCGAAAACTTAAAAAATTATCTAGAACGCATTGGTGAAATCGAGCCTAGCTTTTTATTAGCAGTGATTGAACGTGTCCTTCGCGTGCTTCACGGGTGTCATGAAAAAGGTGTCCCTCGACATGGAGATTTACATTCAGGAAACATTTTAATAGGCGATCCATCTATAGCTAATCTTGATGACTCTTTGCAAAAGCGTTGGCCCATATATGTTTCAGACTTTGGTTATGGTGTTAGTGGTACTGGAAAGCAACCAAAAGATGACTACGAAGGCCTTGCAAATATTATTAACGAGATGGTTAAAAGAATAAATTTTGCAAAAACTACAGGAACGGATAAACAAATATTAAATGCAATTAAAAGTGATATTGGAAAATTCCTAAAAGAACCTTCCCTGTCAGAACGAAGATCCCCATTAGAACTTCTCCATTTGCTAACTGACATCAAAAAAAATGCCCAGGCTAAAATAGATGTATCGCAAAAAAAGGGTTCTACCACTACAGTTGATTTATCTAGCATGCCTCCAAACCAACCTCGAAGTGTTGGTCAATTTCAAGTAAGTGAAATGATTGGAGATAATTGGGATTGGTGGAAAGAATTATTTGTACCTGCAGTTCCAGCGCGCTCGAAGATTCTTGCTTTGGATATCCCAACAGTTGTTACAGGTCCTAGAGGATGTGGCAAAACAATGTTATTTCGACGCCTTAGCGAGCGCCTGATTGTAGAATGTGGAGAGGTTGCAGAGTTTTCTGAACACACACAATTCACTGCACTTTATGTGAATGCGAATGACTTTGCAGATGCATTTTCAAACTTCCCCGAAGAACCAACTGAGTATGATGCAAGAAAACTAGTATCTTACGCCAATTTGTGTGTTCTATCAGATCTGCTCGGAGTCCAATCTGCACGCGCAGGACGACTCGGTGAGCTTGCCTCAGACGAACTTATTAATCTTATAAAAAATTGGCTTGTCCCCAGTGATTATTTCACTGTTTTAGAAGGGGAAGATCGACTAGAAAGATGCCGTACAATCCTTGAGCAAATAAAATGGAAGTTTGTAGGTGAAGACGTAGAAAATATTTTTCCTGGGTATGATGAATTTTCACAGCACCGATGGCTTCCACAATTTATTCAACAGGCCCGGACATGTTGTTCATGGATGGAACATAGAGCAGTTTTTTTGTTTATAGATGATTTTTCAATGCCACGCATTTCTGCATCAATGCAACGTATATTAAATCGACTATATTTTCAGCGTTCGCCAAATTTTCTAGCAAAAATCTCAACAGAAGCCTCAAGCACTTTCATCTCTGAAGATTCGAGCGGGAAAAACCTTCAAGACGGAGATGATTTTCAACTTGTAGATATGGGAGAGGAATCGCTTTTTCTTTCCGATGAAGAACGCCAAACATTTCTTTTTGAAATTTTTTCTCGCCGTCTTAAATTGGATTCTAGAATAGCAGATGAAAATTTTTCTCTAGTAGATCTCCTTGGCACAATGCCTCTTTCAAAAACAGAATTTGCACGTCGTTTGAGAGGAACTGCAAAGTCACAACCAGTAGAAAACCTTCCAAATATAGAAAGTGACTCTCAACGTCGTGGACCTACTCGAGCCAATGTAGAATATTTTGGGGCAAACGTTTTTGCAGACCTTTGGTCAGGAGACACCAGGACCATGATTCAACTCATAACAGACGTTGTGGATCTTGCATCTGAAATGCCTTCGTCATCTCGTAGAGATAAACATATATCACTACCAGTAAAAAGAAATATTCAGGACCAGGTTTTCCGCAACCGTGGTGGAGAGTGGCTTGATTCCCATACACGAAATGCACCCACCGACCCTATTCGAACAACTGAAGAGATTGCAATAATCCAAAAAGAGCAACCTGAATTTAAATTGAGCGGTGAATATGGTAGTCATTTAAAGGCAGTTGTTGAAGCTTTTGTCAGTGCAGCTCGGGCACTTCTTTTCAGCCCGCCCTATATAATGCGCCAAGGAAATACCCAACGTGAAGTCCCCCGAATGGCTTTTAGAATTGAAATAATGGATGAATTTCGTATTGATGGTCTTGCCAAAGAAATTTATCGCGATCTTATTAGATATGGTTTGTTTATGAGAGATAGTCGAGGCAAGAGTGTGCGTGGAACCTTTGTGCCTAGATTATATCTAAGGAGATTACTCCTTCCTTATTGTGCCTTAGCTCTGTCAAAGCGTGATAGTGTTTTACTATCATGTGAAGATTTCATACAACTGCTTTTATACCCTGACAACTTTAAGAAAGAATTTGCTGCTAGAAGAACTAGTAATGATGCCTCCAGTGATCAATTATCTTTATCCTTTTTAGATTCTCCTAAACGTGAAACCCCTGATCCCATTTACGATGATATTAATCTTAATGATTCAGAAAACTCTAGGCCAAATGGGGATAATGATCAAAACGGCAATAATGAAGATAATGTAACGGACCAATAATGAATACGGCGCCACCAACTTTTTTAAACAATCTATTACCAAAAATAGTTCCTTGTGAACGCTTGAACCTAAAAGAAGGTGAAATTATTGTTCACGCACCCGGGTTCGAAGATCGAACTATGGATATAACACAATCAATTATGCCTTGTTCTGATTCACGGGCAATTCTTTTTGATTATCTACCCCACAAACCAACCAATAAACTGACACAAGTCCGAGAAGAACTTGAGAGATTGGGCGTCACGATAAAAGATGAAGATATATTGAAGTACAACAGGTTTGAACCTGGAAATTTTGAGTCAATATTAGAACACCGATTCAAGTCCCATGCAATAAACCATGTGATTATTGATATATCCACTATGTCAAAACTTCTCTTAATACTTGTTCTTAATGCCTGCTATAAACTAAATTTGAAAATAAGCATCATATATTGTGAGGCAAAAAACTATCATCCAAACCAAGAAAAATTCAAAACTTCAAAATTAAATGGAGAAATACACCAACCAACTTTACAAATATATACAGGGGTTCAGGGAGTAGTTAGAGTTAAATCTCTTTCGAGTGTTGCTATGCAAGGCCAGCCTACAGCTGCAATAGTTTTTATGTCTTTTAATAACAATTTAACTCAGGTTCTCTTAAACACTGTTTATCCGGGGCGACTTTTTCTTATTAATGGTCGTCCTCCAGGGCATTCATGGAGGGAAGAAGCAACCGCATGGATTCATGACCAAGTAAGGCAAGAATGGAAAGAAGATAACCCTGTTAGCATAGCAGACAAAAATAGTGTTGCAATGCCTAAGAGAATTACTTCAACTTTAGATTATCGAGAAACAATTTGTCTTTTGCTAGAAATGTATTGGCAATTATCTACCAATCATAGAATATTACTAGCCCCTTCCGGAAGCAAAATGCAGGCCGTGGGTTGTTTTTTATTAAAAGCGCTTCATCCAGATGTTCACATTGAATACCCTTCTCCAGTAGGGTTTGCAGAAGAATATAGTGAAGGAATTGGAAATCGTTGGCTTCTTGACTTTGGAAATATTTCAGAACGACTTGAAATGATTTCTAATGCAGAGCGTGAGGAGTATTTAGAAATTAGGTTGAACAAATGATAGACAATCCGGAACCTGAAAATTGGAGAGAGCTTCAAAATTCAGTTCATCGTTTACTCACAGAAATTGGGTTAAATGCAGAAATTGAAAAAAAAGTAACAACACCCCGAGGAAAAGTAGAAATAGATGTTTGGGCAATTGATGAAAACAGTGTAGATCAAATTTGCTATGTGGTGGAATGTAAAAATTGGGAAGCAACTATTCCTCAATCAGTAGTTCATAGTTTTACGACAGTAATGCATGAAACTGGTGCAAATATTGGATTTATTATTTCAAAAAATAGACTACAACCGGGAGCAGTTGACTATACTCAAAATACAAATATTATTGGGTTGACATACCTTGAACTTCAATATCGTTATTTAACAATATGGTTGAAGAAATACTTTACGATAAGAATTTATTCAATTGCTGACAGTCTAATACAGTACACCGAACCTTTTAATAGTAGGCGTGAAAGGTTTATAGAGGAACTTTCAACAATTAAAAAACAAGAATTTAGGAATTTGTACGAAAAATATAAAAACTTCTGGATGATTATGACTGTAATTCAAACCCAAAATTTTTTAAATAGAGCTGATGTGTCAGGGTCTGAAGAAATGGTTAATTTTAAAGACAAGCTAAAATCAGCGTTAGGAGAGGAATTTTCGTTTCATTCAATCTACTATCGTGATCTAGCTTTAGAAATATGTAAAAAGATCGGAGAGGTAACAGAAAAATTTAATTGTGTTTTTGGTAGAAATATATTTGCTTAACCTCCAGGTAGTTTTTTTTAAAAAATTGTTAGGTAAGTAATTAATATTGGATTAACAATTATTATATTCACTTTCTGGTTGATCTATATCTATCGTAACAGATTGTCCACTTTTTCCTGGAAATTGAGTGAAAAGGGATTGAATCATTTCCGACATTACAATATTTACATCTCCACACTTTCCTGTACTTTTTACTCTTCCTTCATAGATTTTTTGAGGTTTCGCAGATTTTAAAGAAGAAGTATTAACAATATCCAAAGCAAGATTTCTTGTATATTGAGTTCTTGTAGATGTACTACTTCCAACTACGCCATAGGTCGGCATAGTATAACTAGTTCCAGAATAAAAAGTGCTTCCTGCGGCATTATATACTGAGCCTGAATGAGAGGTTGTTCCCCCACCAGTTTGGCCAAAAATTGGCGTACTCTCCGTAATGGTTTTCCCTGAACTTATCCCAAAGGATACAAAAACAGTGTAATCTGCCTCATGACTTTCCTCAGCAAGCCGAAAACCAGACCTTTCTAAAAAAGAAGAAATAGTTTTTGCATAGTTTTGAAATTGCAAACTGCCTTCCATGGATTTTTCATATGGCAAAACTTTGAAGGTATTGTTCTCAATTGGTCCTGAAATATTATGAAATGAAGTTACATGAGAACGTACGATTGGTGGCAAAGTTCCACAACCATTAGAAAAAATAATAATTTCCAATATGATTATTAACTTCAAAAGTCTAATCATTTTCCAATCGCCCTTCGCTCCTTTTTTATGTAACTAAGGAAAATCGTATTCCCAAATCGGAAAATGATACTATACCAAATTTTTATCTAGGATAGGACATAGGAGGATTAAGTCAATTTTTGAACAAAAATAACCCCTTAAAATTCAACAATCGTGTTGGCACATGATCTTTATTCATGTGTCACATTCCATTCTAATTGGACATATTTTATGCACTACAATCCTTAAATATCCCTCCCCCACATTCTATTTTTATGAAAGATAACTTTATTCCCTTCGACTCTTTTTTCCGAAAATACGAGTCTTTTGAACGAGAAACAGTCGATAGCATCATTAACCGATACTCTGCCTGTGAGCAGGAAAAACGACACACTATTTCCTCTCTTATTGATATCCGCCAAAAACAGCGTGATGCTGAGCTGGAACTACTGTCCAAAAAATCCGAAAAACTGATCAAACAACTTCAAGGAATTTTTTCAAAGATTTCTGGAAGATTTTTTTAAAACTAAATTCATTAACTCCTCAGCCAATGGATAAAGGTTAATTGTATCCTGCTTATTGTATTCACATAGAAAATCAAGTGCACTATGATCGTTATAAGTGATGTACCGTTTCCATAGCTTGACAGCAATTCCTCTTTTTTTGGTTCGAGGATCGAGCCTGTCGATGCCAAAGGTGTTTTCCAATACTTTCAAGTTGGTCTTCATACCAAGCCTTCTGGCAAATAAATAGAGGTCGATGATTGGGACATTTGGAACAACGCCAGGAAACTCCCGTTTTATTCTTGGGATATCAAACTTCCTACCGTTAAAGGTTATTAGCATGGTACAACCCGCAAAGGCTTGAACTAGATTCTCCCTTGTTAAATCTCTTCCCTTCACCAACTGTCTGCATTCAATCAATCCGTCCTTTGGCTGATACAATCCCACCACACTAATTGGCCCATTAAACCTAGAAACTTCAATATCCAGGCATAACGCTGTTTGCTTATGTATCTCATACAACTCACGCCAGTATTGAAGAGGTTGAACCATACTACTGGCTCGGCCCTCAGCTTAATAAAATTTTCTACGACAAATCCAAGAGGTCATTACACGCCTTATATACCCCTCCTTCTTTCGTTATCTTGATTTGCATGAAAGATAATTTTGAGCCGTTTGGCAATTTCTACAAAAAATACGAAGCTTATGAAAAAGAAACTGTAGACGACATTATTCAAAGATACTCGTCCACAGAAACAGAATTGCATCACACTATCTCTACTCTTATAGATAGCCGGTATCAACAAAGAGATGCTGAGTTGGAAATGTTGGAGGACAAAATCAAAAAACTTCTCAAGCAACTTCAAGGCATACATATCCAACGAATGCTCGAAGAATTGCAATGCTTCAAGGACGTGCTTGCCCTACAAAAGCGACTCATTACAAAAGATTTTACCGGGTGTAAAAAATAAATCATGGAAATACTATTTTGGTTTTGTATGAGTCCTCCGGCGTATTCTCTGATTTATACATGAAGTTAGGCTACCAAGTTATCCAGATAGATAAGCAACTCGATGGTTCTGACGTACGATTGATGAAAAGGATTGAGGCTGATGTATTGGGATTGCTTGCATTTCCTCCCTGCACTCATTTGGCCGGTAGCGGTGCAAGATGGTGGAAGAAAAAAGGAGATAACCCGCTTCTTGATGCTTTAAGCATGGTTGATGCTGTATTTAGAATGATTCAGATATACAATCCGCTTTTTTGGATGATTGAAAACCCCGTTGGTCGATTAGGAAGCTATATTGGGAAACCCAGATATCTCTTTAACCCTTGTCAATTCGCCGGATATTTAAGGAATCCTAATGATGAGGCCTATACAAAGAAAACCTGCCTTTGGGGAAACTTCAATATCCCACAACCCAAACCTGTATATCCAAAACACGGAAGCATGATGCATACATTAAAAAATCCAAAGACAGGTAAGTTTTATTCATTTACTGGCCAACAGGTAAAGAATTGGAGAAGTAAAACCCCAAAAGGATTTGCGCGTGCTTTTGTTGAGGTTAATCCTTTGCAAAATCCAAAAATGGGGAGCGCATACTCACCAAACTAAGCTATAAGTATTCAGGCTAATTTAAGATGACGCTTTTAACAACTGAAGAAAAATTAAGAAAGCTTGCTTCTGTGTCGCCCAAAAGTACGGATCTTGCCTGGCTCTTTTATTTATCCAGTGAGGGAAAAGATAGACAGGAAGCTGAAGAGTTATTCGATATCCTTCTCCATCAAAAGGTTCAAAAAGACTATAAGGAAAAAATTCTTCTCGACCCTCCCAATACTTCTGACTGCTGGGGTGATTATTCACTTGGCATGGTTGAGTATCCTTCTTCTCAATTGTATTGTCCTTTCGGATTAAAGGAAAACGAATGGATCAAACATCTCCTCATTACTGGTATGACTGGAACCGGCAAAACTAACTTGGCCTTTCTCATCGTCCAAGAACTAGTCAGGCAAAAAAAGCCCTTTCTCGTTTTTGACTGGAAACGTAATTACCGTGATCTGCTCCAGTTACCAGATTTCACTGACACCAAAGTCTATACGGTGGGCAAAGAAACCGTTCCTTTTCGATTTAATCCCTTAATACCACCACCTGGCATTGGTTATGGTGAATGGCTAATGAAACTTGTTGACGTTATCAAACACGCTTACTTTGTCGGTGAGGGTGTGGAGTTTCTATTGAGAGAGGCCATTGATTGGGTATATGACCACTGTGGTGTTTTTGATCCAAAGCAAACTGATACCCCAGTCTTTTACCAGGTCAAAGATTATGTCGAAAAGCAAAAAGCATTTGGTCGAGTTTCTCTTTGGAAAGCTTCTGCTATTAGAGTTTTAGAAAGTTTATGTTTTCGGCACGGCTTGGGACCTGTGGTGAACTACAAACAAGATTGGGACTATGAGAAGTTCTTTACTTCCAATGTGGTATTAGAACTCGATTCTTTATCTGATTCAGATAAGATTTTTATCACCGAGGCTTTGATTCTGTGGCTGTATGAATATCGTAAAAATCAGGGTAAAAGAGAGGAGTTCAAGCATGCTTTATTGATTGAAGAAGGCCATCATATTTTGTCGCAGAAAAAGGAAAACGTGGAAGGTGCAGAAACTATCCTTGAGACCAGCCTTCGTCAGATTCGTGAATTCGGTGAATCAGTCATTGTCATCGACCAGGAACCAACCAAACTTTCTAACTCCATCAAAGCAAACACCTATACCAAAATCACGTTTAATCTAGGAAATGGCAAAGACATTCAAGAAATTTCGAGATGCATGGGCCTTAACCAAGAAGAATCAGAATATATTGCCTTACTAGACATTGGTAAGGCCGTGATTTCTTTAAAAGGAAGAATCCAAAAACCGCTACATGTGGCATTTCCACGATTAACACTCCAAAAAGGACTAATTCAGGATAGAGACCTTTCTAAAAACTACAAATAAGGAGCTTTTATGTGAAACTAAAATGAGCGTTTATGACATTGTAACGGAAACAATCATTACAAAGTTAGAGGAAGGAACCATTCCCTGGAAACGACCTTGGAATGGTCTTGGTACTCCAAAAAACGTCATTTCTAAAAAAGAATATCAAGGGATTAACCGTTTTCTTCTAGACATTCCCCGTTATGATTCCAATTATTGGCTCACCTACAAACAGGCACAGAAATTAGGTGGTTCAATCAAAAAAGGCTCTAGGTACACTCCGATCGTCTATTGGAATTGGCTAACGCAAACAGATGAACAAACCCAGAAAGAAATCATGGTACCCTTATTTAGGTACTATCGCGGCTTTAATATCGAACAAACTGATGGACTTGAGAAGATTGTTTATCAAATAAAAGAAGAAGAGCAATCAACAAAGTTACACTTTGAACCTATCAAGGAATGTGAACAGTTAGTTAATTCTTACCCTAATGCACCGCCAATAGAACATGGGGGTAATAGAGCCTACTATCATCCACTGGCTGATTACGTCAAATTACCTACCAAGGACAATTTTCATTCCATCCCAGAATATTATTCCACGCTATTCCATGAATTAACCCACAGCACCGGCCATCCAAAACGACTTAACAGGAAAGGCATTACCAATCCAACCTGGTTTGGTTCTTACGATTATTCAAAAGAGGAGCTTGTTGCAGAAATGGGAGCGAGTTTTCTTTGCACTATGACAGGAATTGATAATGACATTATCGACAACTCCACCGCATATATTCAAGGCTGGCTATCAAAATTGAGAAATGACAAGAAACTTCTGACAACAGCAGCTGCCCAAGCTGAAAAGGCAGTGACTTACATAAAAGGAGAAAACAATTCTAATTCATAATTCTTTTTCTTATGTGGACTCCCTTTTTAGAAATTATAAATAATTTACCATGATGGTCTTTTGGATTAAGACACTTTAACAATCCCTTAACCCATAGCTCATTTAACGTAAAGGCCGCTTGGGTGATATCAATGTTTTGAGCTTTTTTTAATTCAGTAGCAGTAATTGGGTTTTTGGCATTCGATAGATTATTTAGAATTTTTATCCGTCTTGGACCTCTTTTTATCCAGGAATAGGTTTCCCAGTCAAACTTTTGATCGATCCTCATAAACTCAAGAAAAAATGAAGCGCAATTAAATAATAACTCGAGAAATACTGTCGTCAGCTCATAATAGTAAATTTTAAATAGCTAGAATATTTTGAGATTATATGGAAGAAAATGTTCTTGAGATTGCTTTTTCTGAAGCACAGAAACTTATCAAGTCAAGAGATAAGCGCTCCAAAAAATATAAAAGGGAAGTCTCTCTTTCTAAACAAGAGTTTCTTGCTGAAGTAAGGGAGTTGGCTCAAGAATGGTTCGATCAGAAAATAAAGACTTTTAAATTGTAAAACCCCTACTGTTCTCCACAAAACCAACTAAATTTATTAATTTGTGATCCTGGCAAATATTTGGTGAAAAAACATCAATTTACAAAGAATTCTTTAATGTAGGTGCTGGCTTGAATCCGACAGTCTTGCTGGCTTTTATTTTAATTTCCTCACCAGTTTGGGGGTTCCGGCCTTTTCTTGCCTTGCGGGATCGAACTATAAAAGTTCCAAAGTCGGGAAATGAAAACCGCTTATCTTTTTTAATTGATTTGCTCATTGCCTCAAATGTTGAGTCCAAAATATCGTTAACTTGTCGCTTACTCAATTCATCATTCTTGCACTGTTTAATTACAGAATCAATTAATTCACTTTTGGTCATGTGTCTATTCTCCTTCATTTTTAGAAATCCCAAAATAAACTAAGATCATATTATGCCATCGAAAGGTTTAAAAGAATATTATTATGCGAAATTAATCTCACCACAATTACCTCTTTAAAGTAATTCTATATTTTTATATTCTGTGCGGGTTTTATTTCTTTTGGGTTTGTCTATTAGATTTGATCTTATTGGTTAGATGTCCATAGATTCGCAATTTCAACTATTTCAATCTGATTAACGTGTCTTAATTTTTCTTTTACAACTCTCTTTTCAATCAATCTTTATCCTTTCTATATATAATGAACCTATCTCATTTTCTTTACAGATTTTCAAAAGCCCTCCCACCCCCTGGGATGATTGTTCTCCTATAAAGACCTTGTAAGTTCATTTATTTTTGAACAATAGGTGGAATTCACTGATTCTACTGATTCTGCCTTTAAATATAAGGACTTCTGGCTGATTCTGGTGTCTATATTATATCTATAAAATTTAGAGATAGTGCTTTAGAGGTTAATGATTTATTGGGTTTTTCTTGTTTTATTGGTTTTTTGTTTATTGGGTTTTTCTTGTAATTATTTTGTTATCCCTGTTTTCATTAGGATTTTTTTGAGGTTATTTAGGGTTCTGATTTCAACTACCTAATTGTAATTATTTAGTTTGGATATTTGAATCTTGAGTCTGTTGATCTGGTATATACCCTCTCATCTTCCATTACAGCCTTCGGCTATCTATATTTGACCTTTCCTTCTTATATGACGTTCTTATTGTCACCGAATGTGTTTTTTTCTGATATAGGCTCTTGCCTATCGGACTACTTCGTAAATCTTTCTTTTTGAAATTTTAATGACTTTATCGGGGACAAAAGCCTTGAGGGTTGCCTCAATGCTTTTTAAACCTTTATCGATTCGAAAACCAGGTTTTCTGGCACATAAAGGTTTTCCCTCAATTACCTTTTCAAAAACCCCCGCCCTTGAGGGATGCCTCAAGATGCGCGTGAAAGTTTTATCGGTTGTCCAACCAGCAATACCCTATGAAAAAAACACATTCGGTTGGGTTTGAGAAGAACTCAGTAATCAAGAATGAAAGGTCAAGACAACTCACCTTAACTGAAATGGAAGATGAGATGGATAGGTGTGAAAAACCGTTCAGTTGTCCAGAATCGTGTTATTCGGTTTGCGTGGGTTGTCTAAGAACAAGGAACGAGGTGAAACAAAATGTTGTATGAGTTCAATAACAAAAAGGAAGCTGTGAATAAACTATTAGAGAATATTGGCATGTTGAGATTTTCTCTGTTGCATGAGAAAGACAACTATTTGTTCCATCCCAAGGGAAAAGACGATTGCTTCAGAGTTCGGTCAGCATTCAACAAGCACATGGGCTTAGACTGGGGAAGTTGGAAAAGACATGAACTTCCAAAAGATACTCCAGATTTTCTGGTTGAGGTCTTAATAGACGGTCATTAAACCAACTGAGGTGAAAACAATGAATGAAAAAAGAAAAGAGCAACTACAAAAACTTGAAGACTATGAAACATGGGATAGGTTCTACAAAAGCCTACAAGATAGTGGAAAACTTCCCTCTAGCAAATCAAGTAAACGAGGTGATTCACATTAAACAACTCCTTAACCTTAAAGAGTCTCTTGGCAATATCAATAAACCGGCTGACTAATTTCCAAAATCATTACAAGGCTTTTATATGTAGTTACCTAACGTAACAGAGGTGAGAAACTATGGTACAACCAGAAAAAAGAATAAATGTAGGAAATTGCACGGCAAGTGTGTTTGTGAATGAAGTGAATTCTGAAAAGGGTTCATTTCAAAAACGGACTGCAACTTTGCAAAAGTTCTACAAAGATAAAGAGGGAAAAGACCAATACACCAACAGCTATGATGTGAATGAGCTGTTTAAGTTAAAAATGGTGATTGACCAAACCCTTGAGTATTTGTTTTTGGATCGGAAGGAGGGGTAACCCTTTTTCCCTTTTTCTTTTAAACTTAACTTGGTTTATATGGTGGAATAAGCTTTAAGTGCTATACCTTCCTATGGATATTTCATGGGAAAGCCAAAGAATAAGATTGTCCAGGTCAAATATTCCACTGACGGCCACAAAAAACTGATGCTCAATGCACAAATGAACGGGTTCCCAACAGTGTCAGAATATGTACGATACGTCACTTTGACCCATAATGAAGAGCATCATCGCTTAATGAGAGAAGTCCATCAGGCTTTAGTCCCTAGACATCAGAAAAACCTTTCCTCAAAACCCACCAACTAAATACTTCCAAGAATTTCCTTGTCATGACCCACACATAAGCTTCAGTACCATAACCTTGAACAACTCCTAGCGTACGCTCCAAAAGATGTTGTTCGACCAGAGCCATCCTCTTCCCCTTCTCTTCCAGATAAAAATACTGGCTCTTTAGAAGGCCTGCTCCAGGAAAAGGTTAACAGCCTGTCCACTATTCTTGGGAGTATTAATCAAGAAATAGAGCACAGAAAGCTATTGTCTGGCAAACTCATCTATAGGATTTACCAACAATACATGTATTTAAAATCGTATTTCTTAATGTTCGACCATGGAGAGATTGGGAGAAATCGTTCTATTGAACTTCGGAGAACAAGAATAGAACAACAGTTAAACCAACTTCTTCAGGAAAAGCGCATGGAGCAAGGACGGTGTTTTAGGGATATTGCTCTTTTAAATAAAGAATTGAGAAATTGGTTTAAAGAATATGCAAACCTTGCTCAACGAGTAAAGCTTGTCCTGAATTCTTAATAGCAATAGTACTATGTGGGAATGTGGCTTTTGGTGGCTTCTTTTGCTATGGCTTTTGCAATATCAGGATTTTTCTCAATGACCTTGTTCATAAAAGAATTTAGAAGTTTGGTCTGTTGGTTGTTTTTTTCCATTTTCTCGATTAACCGCCTAAACTCCTCATCTTTTCTTCCCTCACTTAGCGCATACGCACAATTATCACATATTTCTGCACCTGGGCTATTGGTAAAATCACACCGTTTGCAGATAAGCGGTGGATTCTCTTTTTTTATCTCTGCTTGGTTAATATGATGAATGGGAGCAAGTTTTTCTTCAGTTTCTTCCTTGCTGAGTTTTGCATAGGTCTTGATGAAATGTTTTGGAGAATGTCCAAATTTATTCACGGCCTCTTCTAAAGGAACCTTATCTTTTTTGGCAATGGCAATTGCACTATTTCTCCAGGCATAAAAGTCAACAGGTTTACTGGTGACATCTTTGGAGGTGACTTTCTTTTTTAGGGCTTCGATACGGTTTATGACTGACCTATATTCATATCGCTTTATTTTACCGCCCGTGCCATTTTCCTGAATCCATAAGGGGTCAGTTTTCTTTTTGGTAGGGTGGGCATAGTACCATTTCAGAAAATACGGAGTTGCCCTAAAGATCCATACATCTCTTGCCCGTTTAGTTTTGTTATTCTCTTTTCTTAAGCGAAACCACACATAGGGTGGACTTATTTTGATAACGTCTCCATAATCCAAATCAACAAACTCAGAAGGCCGAAACCCTGCATCTATTTCAGTTGCTATCATGGCTTTGAGTTGCAGGGAGTTGGTTGCTCCCATAAATAAGTCCCTTTCTTCAAGACTGGTTCTTTCCTCTGGGGTTACATTCCTCTCATTTTCTTCCTTTGGGAAGATTTTGAACGCTTTATGCAGTGGCTTTACTGGTTCATCATCATTAAGACGCCTAGCAAACATACGTACGATATTTCGAAAAGTTTCGAAGGTGCCTCTCCTTTCCTTATAAAGCACCTTTAACACGCTTTTCATCATTACCTGATCCCACATTTCCTTCTTAAAGTCATTTGATTGCAGAAGGAAAACTCTGAGCTTGTCAAATACTAGAGCTTTTCTTGCGGGCCGGACAAAATATTCATCTGCAAACTGTTTGACATGCTCTTTATTGGCAGAAGTGATATGAGGATCGTTAAGAAGACGGTTGAAATTGGTTTCTGCTCTCTTTTCGTAGTTGACTGCTGGCATATCTACTAAGAAAAGGCACCTTATATTTAATTCTTTGGTTGGGGACTTACATAAAAAGTGGAACGCCCTGGCCGAGGGCAATATAAATAATATAAAACCCTGCCAAGACGGGAATGATGTTTGTTGATTTTTTTAAAAGCTAGCATTCAGACCTAGAATACATAGAAAAATGACTTTCCTTTATAAATATTGTTATTTTTGAGGACTTTCATTCAATTAAATAGCGTTACAAGGTTTTTATATTAATTTGCTCATCTTATTATAGATTCGGGGTGGTTATTATGACAGAGGATTTGTTAGAACCAGAAGAACCTCACTGGTTTAGAAGAATAAAACAATTAATGAAAGAGCAAGAGGAAAAAAGTAGAGGGGCTTATAACACCTAAAAACCCACCGTTTCACTATCCAGCAAGTATTTCATCTACGGCTGGTTGAAGAGAGCCTTCCTCCAACTCATCCAAATGAAATATCACAAACGCTCCAATTATTTTTTTATCTGGACCATCCGCAATTTTGTCGGAATGTATCCATAGGCGGTATGTGCCTGAATATGGACTCCCCGGAAGGTCTCGATTGTCAATAATGGTAGTGTAGTCTGCATGCGAACGAGTCCCCTTCTGGCTTCTAAGCATAAGCTCTTTTTGTTCAACTATAAATTTGTCCCGGATCTTCTCATGAACACGAAGAGCAAAATGATCCAGAAGGTCTGTAATATGCCTGTTAATTATGGCATTAATATTTGAGTCCATGAGAAAAGCAAATTGTTTATTACAGTAAATAACATTAAGGTTTTGGTCAGTAAGATACAGGGGGATACTAGAGGAGTCTATCAAGGCTTCTATTCCAGAAAAACTATGTTTGCCCTCGCTTTCTGATTTAATGGTCACCGCTTTTAATTGACTGGGCTTTAGGATTCCTAATATTACAAACACCCCGACCAAAAAAACACAAAGCACAAGCGTTTTTTGCTCGGACTCCAGCCCTTCAACATTGACCAGCACAATACCAACCACCACGAGGGCAAATGCAGCGAGGTTAAATGGGTTAGAAATTTTTGGAATAATATTTGATAGTCCCTGAAAGCCTTTGCTCACTGGATAGTTTCCCGAATAATGGTAGTTTGGTATGGCAATATTAATTGTATAGAATCAAAGTTTTTGATGCAATTCCTTATCTTTATGATAACCAAAGAAGGGTGAAGCTTTTGTATACCAAGGGCCATCTCCTTCACGAAACGTAAATACACCTATTTGCACATAATTTCCTTTTTGGTCCGCCCGACACAGTGCTCCAATCTGAAGGCCATTTAGGGTACCTTCAACAATATTGCCTACCACACCAACTTGGACACCCCAATACCATGTGCCACCGTATTTTGCACCAGTCTCATTAAACAACCCCAGTTGAAGGCCTCTGGTAGTTCCTGTGTTAGCGTTTATTCCACCTATCTGTAACCCTTTCATGTATCCGGCCACACTGTTTACCAGGCCAATTTGCACTCCAAAGAGATTATCTGCAAAATTGGATAAGGCCGTCTGGATACCCTTTGTGGTAACGCAATTGTTTATCAACCCCGCCTGAATACCTTTTATTATTCCAGTAGTGTTTGACCATGCCAGTTGAAGGCCTTTTATTTTGTGATAGACGGACACATCTGAGAAGTCACCATTATAAGCAAGCTTAGGATGATCATTTACTAGTCCTATTTGGATTCCATTAACCACATCTGAATAGGTCTTTTCTTGCTTATCTTCAAATCCAGATTCCTTTTGGTTAGTTCCAACAATTAATTCTAATGACAGGATGTATCACCTTTTACTGTGGTCTTCTCTAATACAAAATGGTGTGATAGGCTTGATTTTCTTTAAATACATTTCTACTTCTTCTTACCCCAATGCAATACTGTACATATAATTTTGTCCGACTAGGTTTGATGTATTGTCCTCGAAAATGAAAAGGTGAACTCCTTTTTCATACGGCATGATAGTTGTCGTAAACCCCAGTGAATCGAGATAGGTTAGATTGATTAGATTTGGTGCAGTGTTATAGTTTCGCACTACTTGTTCGGATGCATTCCATAGTGGTTGGAGCCTGACTTGAAAAGCATGAGAGAAGGCCCTAGCCTCTCTCTTCTGGTCACGCATTGAAAGAGTGATAGATTGTTTCATTATTATATTTACGTCGCTGTGGTCGATGGATGCGGTGACTGTTAATTCCCCTCTTGTTATCTTGAATCCCTTCTTCTCTGTTTCCTGAACAACATTTTCAATGCAAGGTTTGATAGTTTCTTGAATGTTTTCTGACAGTTCGTTTTCTAGTTCTTGGAGGGGAATGACAAGACCTGCTGCTTGATAAACATTGGTGTCAAGGTAGGTGAAGTATTTTTCTGGATTAATTCTTCCTTGGATGGCTATCTGCTGCAAGGCTTGTTTGCTTGTCAGGATTAAACAGTTTTTTATTACGCTGTCGAACAGAGGGGATTCCTCATTGAGCTTCTGAGCAATTTCCTCCCCAGTCAACCGTTCAAAGCCTATTTTATACATGACACCTAACACAGTGGTAATCAGCATAAGAAGCACAGCTAGAATTATAAAAATGCTAAGCTGGGACTTTTTCGATACCATTTTAATTGTTAAGGAAATCAATTAAAGGAATGCGTGCGATTCTATTCCAATATTTTTGAAGATATTGTTCGGCTAAGTTGATTTCTTCCGAGTTTATGAAGGGGATTTTTACTTTAGTGTTTCCCTGCTGATATAGAGTGTTATTGAACAGGATTGATGAATTATGAAAGGTAGTTTTGTAATTCTTTATGATTCTTGGGTACAAGACATTGGATGAGATATTCAGCATTCTTCCTCCTGCTGTTTCTATCAGCGTGTTATGACCAAATCTTGTTATAGCGATAAACTCATCAGGAGAAGAAACGCCGATGCGGATAGAATCTATGTTAAGAAAATTTTCATCCAGCATCAGTGTGGTGTTGGTAATTACGCTTTTTCCCTGATAGATGGGAACGGGCACATAGGGTTGAAGGAGGTAATAACTGCTGTCTGAGTTGAAGCCAAATGGCATTCTTAGATAATTCGCAATCTTAGTTATATCAATTCTGTTTTTGGTGAAATCTATTAATCCGTCATGGCCTCTTAAAGGAGTATCGGCCTCACGTTTCAGGCAGAGTGTGTATGGATTGGTTTCTTTGGGGATACGGATGCCAAAATCTTTTGGTAGGTAGTCAGTCCGGTGCCAGTACGTTCCTATTGGTTCGATGGTCATGCACTCGAAGCAGTCCTTGTTCATGGTTAAACTAGCAGATTGGTTTGCGGTCAAGATGTCCGCTTGATTGGTTCCAAAAGAACAGGTCAGGATTCCTCTGTCCACTATGTATTTGGCCGGGTCTTCTTTATTGACGATAACTTTACCGCCGTTGCTCTCGAACATGACTTCGTAAGGGTTTTGGCTACAATCATCGATAGTGATGTTAACGCCACTTGCTGATTGAATTTCTAATGCGTTGACGTAATTAGTGAAGTTTGACTGGATGACATCGGGGATAATGACACAATCACTCTCTACCCTGTCGGCTTTCTCGACTGAGAATTTGTTGAGGATGGAATCCAGCTTGATGCCGTTAGTAGTGCGGACAGTTCCTTTTAGAAAAAGGTCAAACTCTTCGGCTTTGAGATGGCCATTTTCAAAGGTGATTCCTTTTCCGTTAATGATGATATCGCCTTTTATGGCAATCCTGCTGACCTGGGCAATGGAAAAATCGTTGTTTGATCCAAACTCCATGCCATCAACATCGTCAATAAAGCCTTCTTGAACTTCTACAACATCGCCAGAAAGCTTACCGTCTTTGAAGGTAATTTGGCCTTTTCCTTTGAAGGTTGTTCCTTGGTAGGTGAAGGACTCTCCTGCACCGGCGTCAAAGGTGACGGATTGACCAGTATTTATTGCTTCTTGGAAATCTTGTGGGGTATCGCATTGGGCTGGGGATGAACCTCCACCAGAGCCTAAAACTCCTGCTAAATCTCCTTCATCACCACTAGTTGATCCTTGACTGCTTCCGCTTCCACCGTCACCACATGCTGAATAAATTTGAGGAGAAAACAATATAACTATAAGTACCAAAAGAACCATTGCCCTCTTTTTACACATAAAGGCAATATGAAAATATGAATTTAAATAACTTTTTATTTAGTTACCCATTTTGGAACTTCATAATTTCCCCTAGGGTTAATATTCCTAAATTCTCCATTGCCCTCTTTATCCAGAAACGAATAGTCGAGCGGGAATGTCCAATCATTATCCAACGATACTGAATAAATGCGGTTATTAAAAGATTTCACTGCTACCATCTTTCCATCAATACTATAAACATTTTGAGAAGTTTCTTTGCCTGGAATATTGGGATTTTTATCTAGCATCATTGAATTTTTAGGTGTCAATCCCTCCCAGTTAGGTACCCCAAGGCTAGCCAGATTCGTGTCCTCATATTGGGTTGGTGTTGAGGGGGTTTTGGCGACCCTGTAGAGGTCATCTCCAAAAGCTTTGGAAGGTAATGCTAGTTGGGCAACTAAAGCAATCCCGGAAAATAATACAGCTCCATTTCGCACATAATCGTTGATAGCCATAGCAACCCTGTAGATTTTTGGGCTTATAAACCTTGTGGTTTTGTGACTACTGGAGAGTCATCAACCCCTAATAAAATGATCTAATACGCCTATTATTAAAACAACATATAGAATCATTCATTATTTGACTCAATTTGTCTACAGTAAATTTGACAGAAAGGGTCTGATATGAATGAGCCAATCGAGAAGACAATAGGCAAGCAAATAGCAAAGATTCGAGAAAAGCGGGGCTTAAAGCAGGCGAATTTGGCTGAACTGGTGGAACTCGCACCGGAGACTATTTCCCGGATGGAGCGGGGCATGTCTATTCCTTCCCTTAAAACACTGGAAAGAATTGGGGAGGCATTAAGAACTCCCCTGAAGGATTTTTTCTCTTCAAAACTTCAAGGACAGGAAAAAGGGAATCGGCGGGAAGCAGAAATCGCTAAAGTCGCGGTACTTCTTCAGAATAAAGAACCCTCAGAAATTAAAATGGCTTATTCTCTTCTGAAAAGCCTTTTTGAGCAGTTGAAACAGAATTTCAAACCTCTAAAGAAATAACCTCCTAAGTAATTTCTAACGATGAGCAACTACACTCCATCATTTCCTTCATCGACAAACCCCACAAACTTCTTTGGCACCTTATAGACCACAAATATATTATCCAAAAAGTCCAAGGTTCCACAGGTGATATTTTCAAAATCATAATTGTTGGTTTTGAAACGCCTCCTTAATGTGACGGGAAAAAGCAGCCAATTCGCGCTGCTATGTCTTGCTCCAGTCTTATTTGCCCTAGCTGGTTCTCTAATAGTATCTGGAGAGAATGTGCATAAAATATTTAGTTCGCCTTCTAGTTGTTTAAATTCTGAGGCCGTTAACTCAATGGTCATTTCAATTGATTTCCCATCTTTTTGATTTTCTAGCGCAACTATCTTTATCGTTACTCACCTATCATTTTTTAAATTGTACTTGAGGACTTTGCGGTGGTACTTAAAGCTACCCTATAAATAAGGATAAATAATCACTCTAATTTATCCCGAATTTGATATAAATGGCGATAACCAGTATCTTTATGGTCAACATACCCTTTTTGTTGGAGAACATGCAGATACTCTTTGGCCATGTTCTTACCGATCTTTGCGCCAGCAACAATTTCGTTAAATGCTTTTTTCTTGAACTGCTTTTTCTGGTAGTCATACTGACCGATCATAAAATCCAGGATTTTTTTATGAGGCCATTTTAATTCTTCATCTGTACGCGCTTTTTCTCGCCATTTATGAATAGTTGAGATACCGCCGGTATCAATGATGTCCTTGAGACATCTCTCTTTGTAGCCCTTCAAACCATCCCGGATCAACAGAAACGCATCTTCACCGGCTTCCAGTTTGTCCTCCAGTTGGTTGAACCTGCCTGTCAGCACTTCCTCCATTTTTTCCACTCGTTTGAGAATATCATTTTTTTCTTTCTGTATTTTTACCACCCCGTAGTGGGTAAATGAATGGAGGATGGATTACTTAAAGTCCACCATGCTATTTGTGCAATTTTCCATGATGGGGTTTTTATAATGGACTTGCGTTCACTGGATAATGCCAAAAACCAAACTTTATTCAGAACTAACCGATCTCACTAAGCTGGTGACTAAAGAAACTGGTTACAGAGTACTCGTTCAAAAAGGCTGCACCTTGACTAATCGAATTGGTAAAAAGGTCTTGAGCAGGTTTGACTATAAAAAGAAATGCTTGATCGTTTTTTATAATCCGAAACTGCCAAGCCCAGAATATGCTCTGGCCCATGAACTGGTCAAGTTTCTAAGGGTAGCAAATACCTCTGATAGTAATCAATTACTGGTCATGCCTACCAAAAAAGGTATGCGTCAAGCTATCCGGCTGATGCAAAAAGAATTGAAAGAAACTGGTTTTTCAACGTATCTTTCTGAGCATGAATTACAACTCTTTATTCTCTCCTTATTGGGTTTACTGGTTAATACGCCAGGAAATTTCTGGATTAGTAAAACATTATATGAATACCCGCAATTGAAAAAGGAATCCCTAAAAGAACTCAGAAAAATGTTTTCTTCAAAAGAAATCAAAATGAAGCTAGCAAGCGTGAAGCGAAATCCTAATACGTTTTTAAAAGCTCAAGTTGCCCTTGATGCAGCCTATGCGCTTTATTTGGATAAGCTATGGGGGAAAATAAAGTTTTTTAAACCATATGAAGGCACTGAGCTTGAAAAGGTAGCGGTAAAACTGGTCAACCTCAACAAAAAGGATAAAGGGTATGCCGGGGATATTGAGGTCATACAAAAGTGGGGAAAAGCGCTTGGATTGGATGGGTTTTTTAAACTCAAGCGAATGTAGGAGACAAACCGTTTTCAGAAATTAGAAACTTATTTAAAAGCTCTCAAGTATAATTTTTCGATGGCAGGAGATAATCTCAACATAAAATTTCAAATTAGTGAATCTGAACGAAAAGCTCTGTTAAAAGTTGTAGAAGAAATAAAAGGTTTGTATCCAAGCTTAATTAAATTAGCAAATGAACTATATAAACTGGATAAAGTTTTTGATTTTTTTTTGAAGGGGACAATGAGCTACTACCACGATATGTTATTACCACTAGAGAAAATAATCAAAAGTTTTCCGTCATCATATTTCCATTCGTCAACAGATTTTAAGGATATATCCTATAATATGGGACAGTTTATTATTAACGTCAGGTTTTTATTGTCTGATCCTATTTCCAGAAAATATTTTTACAGAGACGACTTTCCAAAGGCCTATTTTTTGGAAATTCGAAAACCTATATTGAAAAAATTAATAGCTCTTGTTGATGTGGAACTCGAAATGATGGAGAGGATTGAGCGACAAATGGTGGAGTACTTAAGAGATTTGGAGGTTGATAAGAATTCATTGCATATTATGTTATGAATTCTTTTTGCTCAGGCGACTTCATACTTATAAGCGCATTCTATCAGAACAACGTTATTTTTTAATTTTTGCCTCATTTCCTTTTTGTCCATACCTTTAACTGTGGAGGCACTCTTAGACAACATTTTTTGGGGTAAGTTTTTTAAGGCCGCCTGAATTATGAACCCTCTTATAGCAAAGTTTACATTTTGAGGAACTGCTTCTGTTCCTGAAGCCAATAGAGCAAAAGAATTATAAGACCCTCTGATAACCCCCACAACATCCCCATCTTCATTAAATAAAGGGCCTCCACTATTCCCTGGTTGGATTGGCACATCAATTTGGAACTCAGTTAGAACACCCTTTAATCCCGATAAGCCAGTTACATCACCTTTTGAAAACCTGATATCTAATAATTCTTCATTTAACGGGTAGCCCAAAGTAAACACATAGTCTCCTTGGTGCATATCTTTTGAACTGTTTACATTTAAATTTTGTATGTCAACATGTTTAGGCATGCGTGTAAGCTCTAAAATTGCCAAGTCATTTTGAGAATCACCACGGTGTATTTTGGCTTTAACTCTTTCTTTTGAAACAAACGTAACATAAATTTCACTTGGTTTAATAGTGCGAGGGCCTTTGGATGTTTCAATTTCTAATGCCACAACATGATTGTTGGTGATGACATACGGACCGGAGTTTACCAGGAATCCAGACCCTGAGCTTTTGGATGTTATTTTTCTGCAAACGATATTCTTTTTGTTATGAACTGCTAATTTTTCCTGTTCATCTTCATCTAATATTTCATTGTCTTCCGTATCACCTTCTATATCTTTTTCATATCTCTCTTGAAACCATTTCATCACTTCCCTGGTTTTAGGGTCCCAGTCATGAAAAGGGTCCTTTAAATATTTAGTTATATTTTCGTCAAGACCATGGTCTAAAGTTCTGTGACCTCTTGAATGCATATAATAATTAACCAGTCCGTCGGATTCGTTGGACTTGTATCCTCTAAATCCAAATAAGTTCTTAAAAGAGCGAAAAATTTCGCTAAAACATCTTGCAAAAAAGCTAGCTAACACCACAATGCAAGCCCCAAGGGCGCCAAATACTATAATTGCCAATATTGAGGTTACTATCGTTTCCATGATTTATTACCTTCGCCCATCCCCAAAATCAAACCTAGAAGTAAGTAATTACTAGTGCTTAGATTTTTCCGTATCTACCACACTTCTATCAAGAAGGTCAGTTTTTCTTCTTTCTTTCCATCATTGCTTTGACGGTTCCCAGTATAACTTCTTGGTCTCTTCCATCAAGCTTTTTAATGTTATTAAACAAGACTAATGCTTTATCATCCTTAGTCATTTTAGACTGTATATCCATCAGATATTCTATCGTCACATCAAAATGTTCAGCCAATTTACGGACAAGGTCAAATGATGGATTGAGTTTCTTGTTTCCTGATTCCAATTCCCATATATGGGTTCTGGAGACCCCAACACCATCAGCGACTTGTTGGAGGGATTCCCCTCTTTCTTCTCTTAATGATTTTAGTTTTTGCCTAATTCCCATAAGTCATTCCAAATTCACAATGGTTAGATATATATGACAATTTAGCATATTTAGTTGACAATATCAAGCGTTAGATATATATTACAAATAATCATTCTGGTAGAACTTAACTTTTTGATTCTCAACTAATGGGTTTTTACAATTTGTAGTAGCTTCCTTTCCGGTAGGCCACCGGAGAGGGGTTTCAGATACCGGGTACGTACAGGCGTCCTGTAGCGTTTGTACTGCTCGGTATTTTTTTGCCCAAAATCAATGGAGCACAAGATGGCCAAAAAAGATGTTCAACAGTTCAATACAGAAGTCATTACAACCCTCACGGGTACGTTTCGAGCTATTTACGTTCCGGCTGACATCGACTTTGATTGGGAAAACGATTTGGGCAAAGCAATCCTGATGAAGAAATATGACCTCAATTTAGATTTAATCCAGACGCTTGATTTACTAGCTAAAGGCCTCACGTATGAAGAAGTCGCCGTGTCTTTACACCTTCAAGAAACCAAATCCGTGATGGACCGTATTAAAAAAATTAAAGAAAAAATGAATATGAACTGCAAACAAGCCTGTTTGGAAGCCGCACGATACGGACTTGGAAGAACAACATGACTGAAATGTAAAAAGTATCAAACGAAATACTATTTTTGACTAACAAAGCACCCTGTTTTTACTGATTTCGTACCCTAGATTGAAATGGGTTTTAGCCTCATAGTTTGCAGAACACTTTATTCATGTGTTGAACATGATCAACCATTTTGAAAGGAGAACGAGTTTATGAAAACCAATCTAAAGCATCAAACCCAAAAACCCAATTCTAGAAGGAAACAGGCGAGTCCTCGTGATGCCTTGTATTCCTACATCACTGACTTGGAAGCATTGCCACTAGCTCACCCAAATTTGCCAGAGGCACTAATGCGTGAACACCAGTCAATGATTCAAAAAGCCTGGACGGAGTTTGATCAACAACGACAACAAACTGGGCAGGACACTAGAGCCGCTTCTTGAACTCCACATTGAAAGGAACACTATGGTGAACAATTATTTCAACCATAAACCTGAAGGAAAGAAAAAACGAGTTAACCCGACATATATGCCGGATGCCGTCAAGATTCCATTTTCAAAAATTGGGGATGAAACATTGTATAAGCAGCGCCTGGATACCGACCCGCACTATGCGACGAAAAGAAAAGTAAAAGGCATCCATGCAGGTGAAGGGTTAATTCAGGACGCTATTCCAGCACTGGAATCAGTGACTAAGAAAAAAGAACCGAATGAATCAGTTATCCAAATGGGTTCTCATTCTCTAACCATGAACGACCCGGTTTCCCATGTGGCTAAAGCCGAAATGGAATTTGGCAAATACCAATTCGACCAAGGGATTCAGTTAATGAAAGACCATCAACAACCACAAACAGCGGCGGACGCTCAGAACATGAACACCGCAAACATTCAACAACCTCCCGCGGACCCTTTTGCTCCACCGGGTAGTCCTGGGCAAGGTATGTGAGGCGATTATGCAGTTCGATCCATACGAAAACTATTCAGTCCCGCAACCGCCAGAGGTCTTAGAAAAGACGAGGCATCGTTTTGTCCTCAAGGACGGTTCAGCGCAGGAGGGACTTTTTGAAGTAGAAAGGGAAACGTCAATGGATGCCCAATTCGGTTCGGTCACCAGCGAATCCCACTCACTTCATCAATTGGGTTGCAGGCACGTCATCCGCTCCCCAGAGGAATTCGCCGGGCTTTGCAGCAAATGTAATTCCTCCATGTGTCAGGCCTGTCAAATCAGGTGTGGTCGCTGTCTTAGATTGAACTGCCCTAGTTGTATCCGCATCACTGACGGCAAACCGCTCTGTAAATCATGCGGGTTATTGCACTGTGTTTTAGACCTATTGGGATCTGGGTTTCGTTTGTTTCATGAATTATTAAAAAGGGAATTCTAATTATGAATAATATCTCACATTTGCCCCTACAACTTCTGCTGGATCAGGCAAAGATCGCTAAAGTTGACAAAGACCCTCTGTTTCAAAAGATGGTCCGATGCTTTGCAATAACTGGTGATGAGATATTGTTTCAAAGCCTCTCCAAAAGAGTAGGCCTTCAATCTTTGCAAAGAAGATTTGATCCGTATCCTTTTTATGCACCCAGTGCCGATCTTATGCTTGAAGGTGATGCATCAAACAACGCAATGGTTCTTGGAAAAATAAAGAACACCAATACACCCTTTCTCATAACGGTGATGTTGCTTGCCATGCACTGCGGCATTTTCGGACGGCCTGGGGTTGGTAAGACCACTCTATTGTATTGGATCGCGTCACAATCAATGATTCTTGGGTTACCCGTCTGGATGTTCGACCGCGATAAACGAGATTATCGGCACTTGAAAAGATTGTTTCCACGCCTTTTGGTGCTAAACGTTGGTAGCCAATTCAAACTTAATCCATTAGAACCACCACCGGGCGTGGACCCACGAGTATGGGTACAGGTGTTTGTCGAAAACTTCTGTCGCGCTAACGCTTTGCTTGACGGCTCGGAATCCATGTTACTCCGACTGGTAACAGAACTATTCAAAGAGTTCGGAGTTTTTGACGGGTCAGAGAACTACCCGTCACTGTTCGATCTTTACGAAAAATGCAAAAGCCAGAAAATTTCACGGTTTAGTCGTGAAGCAGGCTTTCGAGATTCTATACAGAACCGGTTGGAAGCGTACATCATTACCAGCCCGGAGTTATACGACTGCTCCAAGGGGTTTTCACTCTTTGACCTGTCGCAAAAGTCTATCGTGTTTGAGTTGTCAGGATTCCCAGAGAAACAGGCCAAGTTTCTTATGAGTCATTTTTTGTATTGGCTTTTCCAACATCGGATTGCGAGGCAGGAGTACGACCAGGGTTTACGCAACATCTGCATTATTGATGAGTGTAAATGGTTAATGCCTCCTCATCCTGCGAACTCTGCTATTCCATGGCCCCCCATTTCATACATGCTTGCTCAACTAAGAGCACTCGGTGTGGGGCTTATCATGGCAGACCAAACACTGGCCTTGGATGAAAGCCTGTTCGTTAATTCAATATTGAAAATTACGTTCGGCCTTGGGTCTGGGAAGGACTTGAAAAAAGCCAAGGAGATTTTTTCATTGGACAACGACCAACTTGATTACCTCCATCGTCTGCAACGGGGTCAGGCGGTGGTTCGGTACCCAAACGTACCGCATCCATTTGTTATTGAAATTCCCCCGTTCCCATTTTCTTAAAAGGAGATTTGCTATGAGACGCTTACTTCATACGGTTGCTGAACCCAATCATGAGGTTATGAATCTGGAGGGAAACGAATGGGAGGTTCTTCCTCCTGACAAAGTGTATATCGACCCTGCTACGGGCAGGACTTTTTCTGGGAAACAAGGCCACCGGATGAAAGACTTGCCGCAAAATGCAATTGAGGCTCCTAGGGTTCATTGCTATGAGGTGCACTGATGGATAGACGACGACTCGACTACGAAGTTCAAGAAATGCGAAGGTGTCCGAAATTTTCACTTTTTGTGCTATTTAGTGACCACAACTATTCCCACAATTGCTGGAGTCATTACTATTGGCTAGGGCTTCTTCCATCGCTTCACTTGATACGAGCCCAATATCCGGATGATTATCCTTATTCGCCTCTAAAAATTAGTTTGACCCCTGATGTTGAAGAGCACCATCACAAACTGGGTCGAAATATCTGTTACATCCGGCCTGAGGAATGGTCGCCGGGTTACCGGGCATCAACTGCCATAACCCTTGCCATCGTCTATATTCATAAATATCAAACAGGGAGGCTTGACGAATGAAAACGATTCCAATTTGTCCAAGTGTTTTAGAGTTAATGCTTAAAGAATCTGAAACATCAAAAGAAGCGGGACTCGAAATAGGCGGGTTCCTGTTCGGCAAAATAAATGGAGATGAGCGAACCATCCTGCACGCTACAGGTCCGGGACCAGAAGCGGTCCGCACTCCTACATTCTTCGAACCAGATTACGGATTCTCCGCTTTAGAATTCATCAAGCTGAAAAAAGATAGCAATCTGAAATATGTCGGCATCTGGCACTTGCATTGTGTGGACGGACTGAGCGGTGGCGATATTCAGACACTTAAGCGACTTAATGAATCCTATCCAGGATTTCTGTCTTTAGTAGTGTGTAATTCATCGTTTGAAGTTAAGGCTTTCTGCGTTGAAGAAGGTGAGGTTGTTGAAAAAAAACTTATCCCTTTAGAAGAAAAGCAAACCGTATTGGACTTTGACCGCACTAAGGAATTGGTTAAACCATCCAGTCTTGACAAGAAGACGGTCCTTTCGGTGGGAGCCGGTAGTGGAAGCTCGGTCGTTAACCCTTACCTAGCCAGAGCGGGAATAAGAGATATCATCCTGGCTGATCCCGAGAAACTGGAACCGCCTAACCTCGTTCGTCACCTCGGAACGGTTGGTGAACTATTTAAGTACAAGGTAGACATCATCGGCAAGGAACTCAAGAAGATAGATCCAGACATTAACCTCACGCTTATCAGGGAGAAACTTGAAGGGGAAACGGTTGCCAAGTTTAAGGATTTGTTTTCCAAATCGGACTTGGTGTTAGGTTCTTCCGGCAACATTACTGCCAACCGCCTTACTAATGAAATTTGTCTTGAACTTGAAAAACCTGCTGTTTACGCCGGTGTCTATCAAAAAGCAATGGGAGGGTTTTCATTTTTAAGCACCGGGCAAAAGGATGCTCCGTGCTTCAACTGTATTTTCGATTACACCAGTCATGCTGTCGAAGAAACCAACGTGGAGCAGGAGAAAGCGGCTAAGCGTTACGGATTCTCGGTCGAGGAGCTGGCTGAGGAACAGGGACTCTATATCGACATCTCTTATGTAGCTTTACTTCAGGCCAAGATGGCATTGCTTGCCTTATTGGATGGTGAAGAGCATCAATTAGCACCACTTCCCGGCAACTTTGTTTCGTGGGACAGCAAAAATATGAAAACCACATGGGTGAACATTAAAAAACGGGATGATTGTGCTGTGTGCAATGCAGACGGCTTTTTCGCATCACTCAAAGAGGAGACCTTGCAATGAATCTGTACCAAATCATTGGATTCATGATTGTGGCAATTATTCTTGGGCAACTGTTCCATATCGGCCCAGCCATTGAACAACTGGCTAATGGGATAGCCAACATCCCTTTGTTTGACGACAAGGGCGATAAACCATTCATCTTCGACCTGGCTGTCAGAATGGTTTATCTCATTACTCTTGTCGCTATCGTTAAGGTTGTCTTCGGAAAGAGCGAAGGATGAAAATATACCGTAAAGACTTAGGCAACACTGAACTGGAAGTGTTGATGAGACCAGAAATTGATTCTCTGATGCAACAGGTAGTTCCAAGGCAGCAACAAAATGCAGAGCCAGTCAACGATGATGCAGAGAACACGTCAAACCAAGAGGACTCGAATAGAGACTCCCATAACGTATCTTCTGAAGAAAAGGAGTATTTGGAGTCCATTTTCAATCATCCCTTTCTGACGATTACTGGGCGTGCGGAAGCTTTAGGTCTGACATCTTATATGAACGACAAGATAAAAAAAGAACTTACACATAAAGGACTGGCTAATGACTTCAGCGTTAACTTTGGCCGTTTTACCAAGGGAAACGTCAAGTTCATGGAATTAAAGGAAGCGGGGTATCTGGCAATCGGTAAATCAGCACCAAAATCGAGAAAGTATTCTTGTTCGTCGGAGCACTGGCTTTGGCAAACATTGATCCAGCAGTATTACCAAAGTAAAGGATACCAAGCCATTATTGAGATGCGGATGCAAGATAAACGTGCTGACGTGGGAATTTGCAAAAACGGCGTGGTTCTGGCAGCAGAAGTTGAGTTATCGGCAGGCAATGCTGTTTTCAATGTCACAACCGACCTCAAAGTGGGTTTCGATAAAGTTCTGGTGGCCTGCAAGAACACAAAAGTGAAACAAGCTGTTCAAAAAAAGCTGGAGTTGGCACTTGATGAACAACAGTGGAAGCAAGTTCAAATCATGCTCTTGAGCGATTTTCATTTTGTTAAAGACATCATAAAAGGAACCAAAGCCTAAGTTTATTGTCATTACAACGTTTTTAAACTTAAAACCATTTTTTAAAGAAGATTTCAAAATGGACCTTGAAGAAACAGTCTACTGCCTGACGCATCCGACCGACTCTGATGACATAGTTGGCATTGGTGTCCCTTTGGATTTCTCGCAGGACATTGTTGGGTTGTACTTGGGGTTCAAAAAGGTGGTTGCTCCATCCATATTTTTTGCTGACATGTCCCAAAAGTATGGAGCCGCAAACTTTCTTCATTTGGGAAACGGGTTTAACACGGGTTTTGTCACCAATATGCGTGTACCCAATCCTAGTTTTCTTACACCGTTAAAAGAGGATTATCCAGATTACCAACGTATTCAAAGGGAGCTTTTACATATTCGAGCAGAGGTGCGACCAAAAGCTTGCTTGCAACTTCAGTACGATTCCAAAAAGGGATACTGGGTATACGAGACCATTTATCCAGAAGTTCCATTAAACACAGCATATTCATTTTACGAAGGTGAATAGAATGAACTCAACATATTCATTACAAGACATGTGCAATTCACACAAGTGGCTGGGACATAATCCTAATCACACTGAACTAAACGCCTACCATAAGGATTATCGTCAAGGCAAAGATAACTATGAATGGAATTACAAGAAAAAGGCTTTTACTAAGATTGCTTATGTGAAAAACGAACAGGGTGTAAAGAACTTTGTAGAGAAATATCATAAAGATCATATGTGCTGTTATGGCTTAAACCCACGACAAAAAGTTTTTCAAAATGCCAAGGGATATCCGCGTGCGGCATTAGAGTCAGACATTGCCATAAGTCAAAACCTCTTTATTGATCTGGACTTTGCTGACAAGAAATATCTTGATGAAAAGATTGCTTCATTGGAAACAATCCTTCCTCAGTTCGATGAATATTTCTTGAATAAAGGAGCTCACCATCCGCCGGTAAAAGCATACACCGGACAGGGCTATCATCTTCTGTTTTCCATTCCAAGGATCAAAATCAAGGATCACCCTGACATCAGAAACAGAATAAAAATGTATCAAGACCAATTCAGGGAGGAATTTTCAAAAACCTTTGGTGACATTGGCATCAAAGTTGATTCCATCCATGACCTAAAAAGAATGGTGAAAATATACGGGACCACGAAAAAAGATGTTGGCAGGCTATCAAAATTCTATGGCGGTCAAAGGCATGAGGATGCGGGATTACGAAAGCACCTTTTAGCAATGAAACTATCAGAGCCAACCCTGGAAAATAAAGTAGTCGAAAGTATTAAAGAACTTCCGCAGTTATTCAAAGCTCTTTTGGAACGTGATAAACGACTTCAAGAATTGTGGAGCGGAAAAGGAAAATCTGAGTGTTCAGATACTTCTCGGTCGGGGTTCGATTTTTCGATTGTCAAATACTTACTGAAAACGGGAATGGTCACTGACATCAATGATCTTTCTGCGATCCTTACTCATCGACCAAACGGTGCAGTAAAGGGTAGTGGTAAGGGTGAGTCTTATGTGAAACACACAATTGCTAACGCTATTTTAAAATGATACCCCCTCGACTGCTTAGATCAAAAGAGGCATATCACTATGTGGGATTATCAAGACAAACATTTAACGACCTCGTAAAGCCTTATGTTACAGAGATTAAAAGTGGTTACAGAATCCTTCTATATGACAGACTTGAATTGGATGCCTGGGTGGAGCATTATAAGGCCAGCAACGGACGGCCTCCAAAGAAAGGAGGTTTGACATGGCAAAAGACATCCAAGGTCTTAGACTTGTCAAAAGATCAGATTCGTCCAACTGGTATATCCACGGGACAGTCTTTGGAAAGGAGGTACGAAGAAGCACTAAAACAAGCGACCGGGAAATTGCAGAAGCCCTGCTTGTAGAAACGTTCAAGGAAATAAGGAATAAAATCTTATATGGTGATAAACCTCGTCGAACTTGGGAAGAGGGTGTGATCAAATATTTAGATTACGCCCAAAAATCGAGTCTCGTTGACGATGTATTCCACATAGGACTTCTTGAAAAGTTTCTTAAGGGAAAATACTTGGATGAGATTGATGATGATACGCTCCTGCCTTTTATCAAATCTCGAAGAAAGGACGGAGTAAAATCTAGAACCATCAACATGAGCTTGCAAATGGTTCGGCGTATTCTCAATCTGTCGGCACGAAAATGGAGATGGATCAATGTACCACCACTTATTGATTTTGTACCTGAAATCGATAAAAAAGATCCTTACCCATTATCTTGGGATGAACAAATCCTGTTATTTAATGCATTGCCTTCATATTTGAAGAAAATGTGTTTGTTCAAGGTGAATACAGGAACACGATGTCAGGAAGTTTGTCAGTTAGAATGGAAATGGCTGGTCAAACGCGATGACAATATCTGGTTTTTTGAAATTCCCAAGGAATTGGTGAAAAACCGATTACCTCGTATTGTGATTCTCAACGATATTGCGAAATCCGTTATTGAGCAGTGCCAGGGAAACGGGTCCAAGTATGTTTTTCCGTTTAATGGCAAGCCTATTTGTCGTATAGGTAACACAGGTTTTCAAAAAGCTCGGAAAAAGGTGGGGCTATCCCATGTTCGAGTGCATGATTTGAAACATACCTATGGAGCAAGACTTCGGGCTGCTGGTGTTCCTGAGGAAGACAGAAAGTTTCTTTTGGGACATAAATCCGGTATGAGCATGACCACGCATTATTCAGTGCCAGAACTCAAGCTGATGCTGGAATATAGTAATAGAGTCTGCTCAAATGACAACAACCTAGTGCTTCTAAAACGCCGATCTGAGTGGAAAAAATCAGTGAGTAGCACAAAATCCGCACAGTCACCTAAAAAGAAGAGGCTGCGACTTCTCGCAACCCCTTGAAAAATAAGTGGTGAGCCGTGAAGGAATCGAACCTTCAACCTACTGATTAAGAGTCATTTGCTCTGCCAGCTGAGCTAACGGCCCACCGTATAATTAGATAATTTTTGTATAGGATAATAACTTATTTTAGCGAACCCTCTAACATCCTGCAAGATGGCCTACCCTCCTAATACCCAGGCAAGTACATGATACTGCATTGCGCTGATAGTTGCAGAAAATCCACCCAGTATCAGCGACAAAAACAAAAAACGATAAGCTTTTTCTTTATCTTCACGCATTTCCACAACATCAATCAAAAATGCTACAAACATCAACGCGAAAAATAATAGTTTTGCAACATCTGGCAAAACATCTGCTTTTAATGCCTCCGCTTGCTCGACAAGCATTTTCTCGTGCAGGAATCCGACTCCATAGAATCCCAACAGCAGGACTGTCCATACCTTGAGTAATAATTCCCTAGTTTGTTCAATTTTATAACTGGCCATGGTGACCGACCCTTCCTAACTCACTCATTTTTCTGTAACTTAAAAACCACGAAATCATCCAAATAGTTACATTAGCAAGCACATAAAGGTAGATATTTGACTTTGGATGCAGGGATATTCTCCTCTACCGCACGTTATGGTATAATTTTACCTTAATAACGATAATCCCTTACATTTTCTTATTTAAAGACCCGTGTTTTCGAGAACGGATAATTCGGACAAATCGTAGGAAAAAGGTTTTTCCAATTTATAACTTTTTAAAGAGGCAAGCAAATCATGGCAATCAGATTAGGAGACACCGCACCGGATTTTACAGCAGACACTACCGAAGGCACCATCGAATTCCATAAATACCTTGGAGACGGATGGGGAATTTTGTTTTCACATCCTAAGGATTACACACCGGTTTGCACAACCGAACTTGGTCGTGTTGCTAACTTAAAAAGCGAGTTCGACAAACGTAATGTAAAAGTTCTCGCGTTGAGCGTAGACCCCGTTGACTCCCATAAGGGCTGGGTCAATGATATCAATGAAACTCAAAGTTGTTCCGTGAATTATCCCATCATTGCCGACCCCGATAAAAAAATTGCGGGAATGTATGACATGATTCATCCAAATGCTTTAAACAACCTGACAGTTCGTTCTGTGTTTGTCATTGCCCCGGATAAAACAGTAAAACTCACAATCACTTACCCCGCTTCCACCGGAAGAAATTTTGATGAGATCCTGCGCGTTATCGATTCTCTTCAACTCACCGCCAATTACCAGGTTGCAACACCGGTTGATTGGAAACATGGTGATGACTGTGTTGTGGTACCGGCAATCAAAACAGAAGATATCCCGGCAAAATTTCCTAAAGGACATAAGGTCATTAAACCTTATTTGCGCACGACACCACAGCCGGACTTATAAAATTTTATCTAAAGCCTGTGCGAGCAGCGAACTGCTGCTTGCATCAGGCTTTCTTTTTTGCTTATACCAAATGGAACAAAAAAAAGCCTTAGGCCAGATTTCCTCTCTCATTAAGTTATTGACTGATCGGGATGAGTTTGTGAGGAACCGAGTTCGCGATCAACTGGTCGAGTTGGGTGAAGATGCCCTGCCCTTCCTTGAAATGGCAACCCGCGGCGAAGACGAATCATTGCGCATTCAAGCTCATCTCGCTATCCAGAATATCCTGCCACATAAGCTTGCTGAAAAGTTCAGGTCACTGGCGAAGAAAGGTCTGAGTCAAGATATTGATCTTGAAGCCGGGATGATGCTCATCATGGAATTTGGTTATCCGGAATCCGACCCTGAAGAGTGCCGCCAAAAGCTTGATGACCTGGCACAAGAACTCGGAGGGGTTTTATCTGCTAATACTGAGCCACAACAAATTGTCACTGCTTTTACACATTTTCTTTTCCAGAAAAATGGATTTAAAGGCAATAAAGATAACTACCATAACCCAGACAACAGCTTCATCAATAAAGTTTTGGAAAATCATACGGGTTTACCCATCACCCTTTCGGCCCTTTGTGTTCTATTGGCAAAACGATTGAACCTTCCCATCGTGGGGGTGGGCATGCCTGGGCATTATATTGTGAAGTACAGCCTACCTTTAGAACCGATCTACTTTGATCCTTTCCATCAAGGTCGTCTTTTGACAAAAAAAGAATGCGTTAAAATAGTTGAGCAATTCGGCCATCAATTTGAAGAACACTTTTTATCGCAGTCAACACAGCGTGAAACACTTGTACGCATGCTCAATAACCTAAGACAAGTTTATTTAAATTCCAACGAAACTAAAAAGGCAGAAACATTGACTGAATATATAAAAATTCTATTGAATCCATCCAGAAACCAGCCTTCGGAAAGAATGCGCTAAGTAAATTCACCCATGCCAAAATTCGTTCTCATAACAGGAGCTGGAACAGGTATAGGCCGGTCTATCTCGCTAACTTTGGCAGACCAAGGATTCTCGTTGATTCTCTGTGGACGCAATCTAGAAAATCTCGAAGAGACAAAAACAAAACTGAAAAACCCTGAGAATCATTCGACCCATTCCTGTGACATAAGAAAAACCGGTGATGTCCAATCCTGCTTAGATAAAACTAATACGAAATCTCTATATGGCCTAGTAGCCAATGCTGGAGTCGGAGGTGAAAATACTTTCGGAGAAAAAGACCGCTGGAGAGAAATAATAGAAACTAATCTGACGGGAACTTACCAAACAGTGCAAGAATGTCTGCCCTATCTAAAAAACGATGCCGCTTCATATAAAAAGGTGGTGATCCTTTCATCTATTCTAGCAAGGTTAGGCGTACCTGGTTACTCTGCCTATTGTGCTTCCAAAGCAGGGTTACTCGGCCTCACCCGTTCTCTTGCTGCTGAGCACAGTGGCGATAAAATTTTGATCAATGCGCTTTGTCCCGGTTGGGTCAATACAAAAATGGCCTGGGAAGGAGTTGAGGGGTTCGCTGAAGCTTTAAATATTACTAAAGAGGAAGCGTATCAGGAAGCAATGAAACCCGTACCCTTAGGTAAAATGTCGGAGCCCGAAGAAATCGCACAATTTGTGGGCTACCTGTTATCCGAAAAACAAAACTCTCTGACCGGACAAACGATTGACATCAATAATGGTGCCCTCATGCCCTAATCAGGGTATCTTATAGCAAAGCCTTTCGCACCACTCTGGAAATTTTCTCAAATTATCTATCAAATAGAAGCGCCGCTATAGCATAACTTCGGGGGCAAGCCTGCTGTCGTGAGCCTCGGGATTGTTTTTGACGTAGAGTTGCGGCAGATCGCTAGTGCCGTATTTGGTGATATAGAGGAAAACATGTTCACGGGCGTTGATGCGTAGCGCCCAAGGGCCGAAATCTTCTTGATAAAATCTTTCGTAGCGCGACATTGCTTCCTCGGTAGTCTGCCCTGACTCTGGCGTGTAGTAATAATCAAGAGCGAGGTCATGTTCAGGATTCACCTTTACATCGATCTTGTATTCATCCGCCTGATACATCACGGGTGCATTTTTATAGAGAACGAAGAAATACATCTCAACCGATGGTATCTGGTGCTGGTTCTCGATCAAGAATCGCCTTGTATCTTCAGCTTCTTCTTCCGTTTCACTGGGGAAACCGTAAAAGCACATGACATGACTCCATATCCCTACCCGTTTTGCCTGCTCCAGATTGATCTTGGCTGCTTTGATGTCCGTATCTTTTTTAACCAGTTTAATAATGCGCTCATTTGCTGATTCCAATCCGTAATAGAGGGAACGACAGCCCGATTTATGCGCAGCGTCCCATATCTCCGGCTCCAGAAGTTGGGATTCAAACCGTATAAGCGTGGTCCAATAAATATCAAGTTCGCGTTCAACCATCATCGGCGGTAATTTGATGAAAAGTGCAGGAGGAAACGATTCGTCGGTAAACATGAAATGTTTAGCGTTGAGTTTGTTTTTCAGATATTCGAGCTCATCGACAATTTGCTCTGCATGCTTGGCACGGAACTGATCGATATACCCAGCGCCGTGATCGCAGAACGTGCATTTGCCCCAATAACATCCCCGCGTTCCCAAATAAGGAACTAGTTTTTCCGGTGAAAAATACTTTTCCCAAGGCATACCATCGAAGTCGGGTGGAGGCAATTGATCGACCCGCTCCTGATAAGTCTCGTTGACATGCATCTGGCCTTCTTCATCTTTATAGATGAGATTCGAGACTTCGTTCATCTTACGTTTGCCTGAGAGCGCCTCTACCAACCATACCAGTGCATGTTCGCCCTCGTAGGTAATTATCGAATCAAAAGCTTTGCCAAAAAAATGTGGTTTTTTAGAGAATTCGTCTTTTAAACGGGTGATGATGTTACCACCCACAGTGACATGGATGTCTGGAAAGGCTTCTTTTATCAAAGTGGCGAAGGTGATCCCAGACATCAGTTGCACGGGCGTCCCTATCGAAATACCAACCACTTCCGGTTTTTCTTTTCTGATAGATCTTAAGACCAGTTGTCGACAAATATCAGCATAGACATTGACTTTATTATCGAAGGGGACCTTGAGCAAATCTTCGGAAACCCAGGGACGGTAAACGTTGAGGTTACTCTCAATCGGATAAAACTGGATACTCGCCGGGAAATAGGCTACAGAAACATATTCCATAACTTCACGGAAAGCATTGAGCGCCCATTCCGATTTTTCCACCTCATAGAATTCTTCACTACGCATGATTTCTTTAGCCCTACTAACTTTTTGGATATGGTAGTCAAGGTCGATATGCTGATAGTCGCTGAGCATTTGTTTCAACTCTGCGTCTTCTGCGCTTAGATTGGCTGCATTTTGCTTGAGTTCCTTGAAGCGGTCCTGAATCTTGCTCTTAACAAACAACAGAAACCCAGGCGTAAAGATATGGTCATACATTTCCACATTGATATCTTTAAGAACGGTATCGATACCGTTCTGCCTCAACACTGCAGCGAGACTGGGCAAAGCCAGATAAGGAGCCGTAGGCACCCACTCGGGTGGAAATATCAACATGACCTTCTTCATATGCTTTCCCTAATTAACACCTAGTTTGATAGGCATATATTATCACAAATCGATTCACGAAATCAGGTAGCTGTTGTACTTCAAGAAAAAACATGCTTTTCTTCTGATCAGCTATTAAGTTTTGGAATCCAATAGGTTAATGCTAACATATTAGCATCTAATTTATTAAAATTAACGGAAACCGAGATTTCCCCTATATGGCCCGACGGGACAATCCCAACACGGTTCAATAGTAAATATGGAGCAATAAATAAGTTATGTCTCAAACTGAAACGAGCGCAGAAGTAAAAGCAAAGATACTGCTTGATGAAGCAAATCTGGCATTTTCGGAAACGTCAGAACGTAAGGATGCCTCTGGTGACCGTAAACCCGATGGATCGGCCTGGGAAGAGGGTCGGATGGAAGGCGAATATGATGAAACCGATTACCAAAAAATTCTAGATTTACAAATGAAAGCAGCTATAGTCTGCGACGAACACCCGGACCTGGAAGAAAAAACCGCAAAGTTAT
>Ga0209992_10000719_pt1 | contig 41181 bp, 33 predicted proteins | sample 2SBtaG_2_FD_182564 | JGI IMG/M metagenome (GOLD analysis project Ga0209992, IMG submission 182564) | Deep subsurface microbial communities from Kolumbo volcano to uncover new lineages of life (NeLLi) - 2SBTROV12_ACTIVE470 metaG (SPAdes)... | ecosystem: Environmental > Aquatic > Marine >...
TCAAATTTGTTGATTACAACCAAGTCTGCTACGTCAAGCATCTCGATTTTTTCTAGTTGGGTGTGAGCACCATATTCTGCTGTCATGACATAGAATGTATGGTCAACTAAATTGCTGATAGCGTCATCAGCTTGACCGATGCCACTTGTTTCAGCGAAAATAAGGTCAAATCCTACTGCTTGACAAACTGAAATCGCTTCTTCAAGGCGGTCACTTACTTCTTTGCCAGAACCACGACTTGCAAGGCTTCGCATGAAAAAATTGTTGTGAGACAGCGCATTCATTCGAATTCGGTCACCAAGCAAAGCCCCACCAGTCCGTTTACGAGTTGGGTCTGTGCAAAGAAATGCAACCTTCAAATCAGGGCAGTCGCGAATAATTCTCAGCATCAATTCATCAAGGAGAGATGATTTTCCAGCGCCGCCAGTGCCAGTAATCCCAACCACAGGTGCCTCGGTTTGTGATGGTTGAGAGCGGCACTTATCCAGTGCAGATTTGAATGATGCAGAATCTCCGTTTTCTGCAAGTGTGATGAGTCTTGCAATGCCCCCATGGTCAGCGGCTGTAAGTGAGTTAGACAATTCGTCGAGTTTACCTCCATCTAGTAAGTCAAGATCATTGGTCTTCTCCATCATATCATCAATCATACCGACTAAGCCAAGGGTTCTACCATCATCGGGAGAGTAGATTTTCGTGATACCCGCCTCGTGCAAATCTCGCATTTCAATTGGTGTTATCGTGCCACCTCCGCCGCCGAAGATTTTGACATAATCACGGCCCGCCTCATCTAAGATTTGGCGGATGTAGGTGAAGTATTCTACGTGGCCACCCTGATATGATGAAAGGGCAACTGCGTGGGCATCTTCTTGGATTACAGCATTTGCAACATCTTGAGCAGAGCGGTCGTGTCCCAGATGGATTACCTCGGCTCCAGCAGCCTGAATTAATCGCCGCATGACGTTGATTGCAGCATCGTGACCATCGAATAATGACGCTGCTGTTACGACTCGTCGGGGGGATTTAGTCCCCGACTTGGTTGAGCCTGAATCAGATTCAGCAGATTCCCCCGCGCCACTCACCATATTTAGCCCGATTCAGCCCCTACTCATCATATCTCCTATATGGCGGCCTACGGCCGCCAGCGATTGTTGCAAGATTTCCATGACCCGATAATTGAAGCAAAGTCACTTCTTCGCACAATTTGTGCCGCTAAGTCAAGAGCAGCAACTCGATGCAATTCTCACGACATATGGTCCTATCATTGGCATGATTCTTGTGTTTCTTGGGGTGTCTCTAACTTTAGCAGGTCCAAGGCTATTACCACTGCTAACCGCATGGGCTCTCTTCGTGCCCTTTTCATTAACATCCGGGGCAATTGTTTACGCATTTTTAGGTTTAGACCCTAAAATAGCGATTTGGATTGGGGTAGCAATCGGGATGATTGCAGGTATATCAGGTGCCTCAATTGGGAAGAACTTCCACTTCATTTTGGGTGGTTGTCTCGGTATGGGCGTAATGGCAGTAATCCTTTCAATTATTGTTGAATTTTATTCTTTTAACTGGATTATTGCGGCAATCGCTTTAGATTTATCTTTCATTATTGGTGCTAGATTAGTAAAGAATATGAAAGAGCCAATCACCTTTGTTGGTTCGGCAAGTCTAGGTGGAATCGTGCTTGCTGCTGGCGTCACCATCACTTCGGTTGGCATTCAGGGGATGGAAAATTTCGACTCAAAATCTGGCTACAGTGCAATCATAATTGTGGCCTGCATAATAATTGGTTCATTGTTCCAACAATGGCGTTATGGCGACCAATTGGATTGAGTAATTCAGTCCGAATTATTGCAGCACGATTAACTCATAGCATCAATGTCAGCTTGGTGTTTAGCAAATAACGCTCGACGCTTTACTTTGAGTGATGGTGTAATCATTTCATTATCGGTAGTCCATTCTTCTGCGTCAAGAACAACTCCGCCTGAAATCTCAAATCCTTTCCAATTTGGAGCCATGATTTCTTCTTTCAATGATGCAAGAACAAATGCACGAACTTCTTGTGAGGCACACAGTTCTTCAAATGAACCACTAGCATCTATATTTGCACCCTTTAAGCCGTCTCGAAGTGCGTCTTCGTTAGGGTGAAGTATTGTGAAAGTTCTGATTTTGTTGGTCCCATCAACACAACATTGTTCTACGAGAGCAGAAAGTTTGAGTGATTCTTCAAGAGGTGAAGGTGCGACATACTTCCCATTCTCAAGTTTGAATTGTTCCTTCACTCTTCCAGTGATTTTCAAGAAGCCATCATCAAGTACTCCAAGATCGCCAGTTCTGAATCCACCATCCTCGGTCATCACTTCTGCAGTTGCTTCTGGATTATTCCAGTAACCCTTCATGATGTTAGGTCCGTAAACCACAATTTCACCATCGTCACTGTCAGGGTTATCCCAAGCATCTTGGTCAATTACGATACGTACTCCTGGGATGGCTCGGCCAACAGTTCCTAATTTGCACGGATGTCCATTTTCCCACCCATTAATTGAGACTAGAGGTGCAGTTTCTGTTAGACCATATCCCTCGTACATTGAGAATCCCACGGATTGAATGAATGATGCAACTTCTGGGGAGAGTGCTGCTCCACCAGAAATACAGAATCGCATTTCCCCTCCGAATCTACCTCGAATTTTACTGAATACAATTTTGTCAAGTTTTTTGTCTAGGAATCCCTTCGGTGGAATCTTGACACAGTCTCTACCATCTGCAGCAATTCTCGCTGCTGCTTTCTTGAAAGCCAGTGCGCCTAATCGTCTCTTGATAGGTGATGCATTAAGGCCAGCCATAACTTTCCCATACAATTTGTTCCATACACGAGGTACAGCGAAAAGCGCATGTGGCTTGATTTCAGTACACTCTTCAGCAATTTTCAACAAATCTGAGATGAGGTTAATATGAACCCCTTGATGTAACATGTAGTGTAGATCCCCCATTTGTCCAAAGGAGTGTGCCCATGGTAGGAATGATGCGGTTTTATCGCCTTTGTATAACTCAAATCTTCCCTGCATTGTCAAAATATTATGTAGGATATTCCAGTTAGTTAGCATTACTCCTTTTGGATTACCAGTTGTACCACTAGTGTACAGTAAAGTTGCTAAAGCGTGTGGGTCATTTGCTGGCTCACCGACCGGTTCCGAGTTACTACCTTCAGCAACAAATGTGCTCCAGTTTGTAACGCTGACACCTTCAGGTGGTGTAGAATTAGGTGCATCTTCACCAAGTAATACAATACCGCCTGATGGCCAACCATCATCTGGTAAATGTTCACAAAGTCGGTCAAGTACATCGTTATCAGCTGCGATTAGAACAGTTGGGCCTGAATCGTTGATGATGAAAGCCCATTCGCTACCGTGTTGATGGGTGTACATTGCCGTATAGGCAGCACCTAGTGCATTTGTAGCATAGGATGTTGCCGCCCATTCTACAGAATTATTGAGAATAATTGCTACTCTACCACCCTCAGTCACTCCTCGGTCACGCAAGCCGCGTGAAACAGAGTCAACTAATCCTCCAAATTCATTGAATGTAATATGGATTCTTGGTTGTCCACGGCTAGGGATGTATCCAAACAATGGTGCGTCACCACTGCGTGCAACTGCTGCAATCATCATTTCATGCAATGTTTTTGGGTCTCCATCGATTGGATTACTCCAATCTCTGTCGATGTCATGTATTTGCATTTTTATTGGTTCTCTACTCTCACTCATCGTCTCGCCGTCTCTGCGAAGGTAAGGTCTCCCTCATGAGGATTAGGGCGGCAGATTGCTAAATTCAACATCTTCAATAAACTGTTTTCCGTAATTTTTTAAGGATAAAAATATCACAATTTAGAAAGTACGTTCTTTACTTCATGGCGCCAGTCTGCCCCACCATTTCTATTGGCAAATGGGCTGGCTGGCGAAGGATGTGGAATCCTTTTGATTTCAATATCAATTCCGGCAAGAGCCTTGGTTGCTTGTTTTTCGGCATAAGCACCGACACCAATCACTCGTGTTGCCCCAAGAATTTCTACCACTTGCCTTAGATGCAAATTACAAATCTCAAGTAATTTCTTGGCACTTGGCCCACTTATTTTGTCAGGCGTGAGATTTCTTCCATTTTCATCAAACATCAATAGCGGACAATGGTTGACCACGAACAATTTCGCATGGGCCTTTTCAGCAGAACCAAAAGTATCCTCCAGAATCCCCCATAAGCGTGTTCCAGAGACTTCGTTTCTAGTAGATTCCATGCCAATCACTGGTCGTTTGGGGTGCAATTTTTCTGGCTGACTTACATTTCCAGTCAGTCCAAGGTAATCTGTTACTTTGTTTACATCTCCAAATGGCACACCTGTTTGTCCCATTCCCCAAGGCCCGGGGTTCATTCCTAGCAAGATAGTCTTGCAACCCAAGTCACCGTATTTTCTTAGGTATTGGTGGTGTACTTCCCACGCGTAATCAAGAGGATTGTAAATCCAAGATACTGTTTTACTCAACTTAGGAGTAAGATTGTTGCAGGCATCGGAAAGTGATTTTGCCGCTTCCTCAAGAGTTTCCATCACTCTACCTCCAATATTTTTTTTGCTAGTTCTGATGCTACCAAATTTATTGATTCAAAGGCATCTTCTAAGGATGAAAAAGAGTCTCCTTTGTGTTTTCTCTTCACTCTTTCACTAATTAGACTCCACGCTGTTTTTTCTCCTATTCCAGGGATTGCCTGAAGTTGCTTCTGACTAACAGTGTTGAGATTGAGTTTTGCTTCTACTGCGGAGATAGATCGTTTGCCATGACCAGTAACAATAACGTCAGAGATGGATTCTAACGGAATGTGGTACGGGACTCCAACTAAAATTGGATAGGCACCAATCTGTCTTCCAAAGGTGATGCCAGATTTCCCGCGGCATTCCTCACTTCTGTGACTTTCATCAGTTATGTTGTGAGGAAGTCGAATGCGTTCATCATGACTCTCCCATCTTACCGCATTCAGTCGTTGCCCTAATGGAAACAATTCTTCTAACAATGGGCCGTCAATTTCGTCCCTTACCCATTGTTTGAATTCTCGGAATTCAACTTCTGGGATTTCTTGAAATCCCTCGCCTTCAACTTGGCGGATATTGATGCGTCGAAGCCACAAACCCTCGTTCTTCATTTCTTGGAGTAGCTGTTTATTCATATTGTAAGTATTAGTGGTTTCACCATTCAAACCGGCAATGAAATTGAGTCCGGGAAGTAGTTGAGGAAGCCCTCTTGCACCACGTTTGCGCCCATGCTCGTTGATATGCCTCACTGCAATTTTTAATTGATTCGTATCGCAATTTAACCAATTTGCATCGTGAACAGTTGGGTCAGCTGATTCTAGTCCAAAAGACAACACGCTTCCATCACTCAGAGTTTCAACAAGTGTATTGGTAATTTCACTGGCTAACTCTAGATTTTCAGCGATGATACTTGGATTTGCATTGTCTGTATGCAGAATTTCAAGGCCATCAAGGTCTCTCAGGCCATGCAATAATTTGGCGATTGGTTCAGGGTTTGGTTGTGGATATTCTAGTTCAACAACTCCCTCTGCCATGTAAGTGTAAACATCTGTCATCCCACCTAATCTGACGTTGGTCACGCCCGATTCAACAGCAATTTTCACTTCTTCAATCACTTTTTCAGGTGTTCGGAAAATAGGTACTCCTTTCTTTGGCTCTATACAAAATTTACAACCTCTTTTGTATCGAACACAGCCTTGGTAAACCTCAACTTCGTAGGTCAATGGACCGGGGTAATTTTCATCTCCTCTTTTACTAAATAGGTCTGGGTGTTCTCCAACAGCCTTACTCAACGCGCCGTGTTTTGCCCACTCATTCCATTGTTCTGTGGTTCTTCTTTGGTGCTTGAATTCTCCTTTTTCTAGAAAGTGGTTGAGAGTTGCATCAGTATCTTGCACACACAAAAATAGGTTACTTCTCAAGGGAGTCCAACCTTGTTGTCGCCAGCCTCTGATAGCCCAGCCACCAGCGATTAGAGGGGCGTGGCGTGGAACAGTTCTCAGTAATTCATCTGTTTCTCGAAGTGAAATAGGCGTGCCGCGTAGATATTTCCCGGGAACAATTGCTCCTGCCAGAAGCACTATTCCATCACAACTGGATAGGTCTGGTCGGTTGCCAAGTCGCCAATCATCAATTGTCACATAATCATAGTCAATGTTCCTTGATTCCAAAACTCCGCAAACATAACGGATGTGGAATCCAATGTAAGGAGGTACACCAAAAGCAGCAGGTTCATCCTCATAACCATCGATGACTAACCAACCCAAATGAAACCCTCCACTTGTGCGGGATAGGTCATTGGTTGTGATAGGTTCGGCCTAACTTGTAGGCATTCTCAAATTTCAGCGTCGGTCGTTTCGGCCACCACGGTTGCCGCCTCTTCCCCCACGGCCACCACCACTGCGTCCACCACCGCGACCGCCGCCACCGCGACCGCCACCTGATTTTGCTTCTTGAACAGTCAACTTCCGGCCACCAAGTTTGAGGCCTTTTAGATGGGGAAGGGCTTTCTTCCCGTCAGCATGACTTGCGTAAGTAACAAATGCGAATCCTTTGCTCTTTCCGGTTTCACGGTCGGTAGCGATGTGCACTTCCTTCAATGCTCCATGTTCAGCGAATAAAGCAGTTAGTTCCTCTTCGTTCACTTCGTAAGGAACACCACCGATGAACATCTTGAATCCGGCTGTTTCTTGTGCTGCATCTCTTGCTGCGAGGAGGATTTTTCTTTCGGCTGCCAACTCATCAGGTGTAGCCTCGCTATTCTCAATTTTTTCCATACATGGTCGGCAACGAATTGGCTTCCCAGGTGTTGGTTTGAATGGTACTTCACACTTGTCTGAACAAAGTGTGCACGTGGTTTTGTGCATCTCACGGCGTGGTCTGTCACCGCGTCCTCTACCACCGCCACCTCCTCGGCCGAGGAATTTCTTTGGTATTTCGTGAACAGTGCCTCTGCGATAGTCTGCTAGGGGAGATAAATAGGGGCGGGAGCCGTCATGGGAAAGACGAGCTTCTGCATCAGAATCCCACCTCTCACCGCCACGGTTTAGGGAATCAAATCCACTTCCTTCCTCAAAGAAACCATGACCGTAATCATCAGCTAATGCTCGGAAAGCAGTATAGTCACAACGACCACAAGCGACATTGAAATCATCTTTTTCATCGCTTGGAGAGAGAATTTCTCCACAAGCAGGGCAAGCAGCATGTAGAACACCATAGCGTGGCTTTGGCTTGGTTGTGAGTTTCATGATTGGATTGACTTGCAGTACTTCACCACGTATCACATCATTCATTCGCATTGCGTCACCTGGAGCCGGAAGAAATCGATTTACTACTTCAGAGACGAATATATCTCCAAACAATTGTTCTGCAGGCAGGTCTCTAAAAGAGGTGCCTTCAACGTGCAATATTTTGATTTCAGCAGTTTTGTTTTGTAACCTACTAACTTGCCCAATCACAACATCACCAACAACTGGGGTACGTGGTCCATCAGTTTGAGAAGAAACAGAAACTGAGCCATCTTTCAGAGACACAACTCCAACTTGAGTGGCGATAAGTGTGCCATCAACTTCGGTCACGCCTGTACCTGCATCTCCAGATAGTTCGATCTTTTCACCTGGGGTGATAAAATATCCATCAGTAACTGTGGTTGACATTGTAATAGGTCTCCTGATAGCATCTCTACGAGATGGATTACTAACCTGCCGACCCGACTGGGGTTTTTGAAGGCGCCTATCTAACAAAGCGCCAACATTTTACAGCAGTTTCTGCCATACCTTGCTTATGATGTTCATAATTTGCTGGAAGTCTAAAAGTCCCCTCAAGTAAGACTTCACCTTGCCAACCGAGTTCTTTTGCTAATGCTGGGGGGTGGGTGGCGTTTGCCGAATGGAGAAGATGAATTGATTTGGCGGGAGAAGAAAATGCAAGTTCAAGAAAAGGGCGGTCTGCCTTGGTTTTTTGAAATCCCCAAGGTGGATTCATGATTAGTAAATCACACTCTAGGTCTTCGGGCCAGTGTTTCCACCGAGTCAAATCTTGCACAATTAGTTCTACTCGTTCACTTAGATTCAGGTTAGTCACTCCTTCACTCGCTTTGCTAGACGCATCAGCATCAATTTCTATCAGGGTTGCATGAGCGCCTCCAGCAAGAAGAAGGCCAATCCCGAGTATTCCATTACCTGCCCCAAGGTCAAGAATATTAGATTCTGAATTAAGGTCGCCAGCCTCAATAATTGCTGAAATCCAGCGGGCAGCGAAATCCCCCTCGGTTGAATACTGTTCTAGTTCGACTGAATTTTGTGGGTGCTTTGGCAGTTGCGATAGCGTCATTGCGAGTCGGCGAAGCCCCCCTGCCATGTTTACCGCGAGGTGGTCATGTGAAATCAAACCGCTCCCATATTAATCGTAAGTGAACTATTACTTAGACCAAGTAATGGCCTAGAAAAGGCTCACTGTGTGAAAATTAAATGTCACGCATTAGTCCTTTTAGGCTGTTTGTTGCATCTTTTGTAGAATTGAGGTGAACTCCATTATTCACGGGTTTGTAGGTGTTGGTGTTGTTCTCATTTTCTTGAACGGCATCAATTGTTTTCTGAGTCTCCAAATGACTCTGTGATACACTTTTCCCACTGCGATTATTCGCCAAAGCAACAGCCTCATTTCGTAGTTTAAGCATCATGTTTTCGCCAGGTAGGGAGCCTCCACAAAAGCGACAAAACATCTTGGTGTCATCTTGCTGTTCACTACACGACGGACAGTAGACCATGTGAATCAGTCCGCTGCGCAAACCGATTGTAATTTAACTTGCCTCCGTATAGATTTATCAGGGCCTTCAATGGTAAAATTTTCAAATTCAGTCAAAGTGAATTTAACTTGCCTCCGTATAGATTTATCAGGGCATTCAATGGTAAAATTTTCAAATTCAGTCAAAGTGAATTTAACTTGAATTTTCAATCAAAATGGTCCACACATCCAACCCTGCGGCTGTGGCTCGTTCTGAAACCTCTACAAATGCTGGGCTCTCCAGAATTTGTTCTGTTTCTAAGCCTCCAACTTTCAATAATTGGATGATGTCAATTAATTCGGTATGGATGTCAACATCTTCATTATCAACTGGGATATTTTCAGCCTCTGTCTCTATAATATTAGGTTGCACAATCTCGGATTTTTCTTCAATTTTTGCCGATTCAATAGTAGGTGCTTCAACAATGGTTGGTGCTAAAGTCGAGGCTGAAGGTGCTCCAACAGGCTGGCTAACCGGCTCCGATTCAGGTGTTGCGTTAACACCAAAATTTGGAATTGAAACAGGCCCTGATGGCATGACAAATTCTGGCACTGTTGGTGAGGCAGGTGCTGGCGCGGGGCTGCCAACAGATGGTGTCTCCGCCGGAGCATTAGGATTATTGACAGTAAAACTATGAGTTAAGTCTGCTAATTTGCCTGCAAAGGCTGAATCACTTGCCACCTCAACACCTCCTGTATTACTTGGTGCTGGGGTTGGGTTCGGGGGTGTAGGGCTTGGGGGAGTGGAGGCTGTTGGAATTGTGAGCCACGCTTTAGCCACAATTTCTAATGGTGCGGCTTGGAGGGGTAAAACCTCGATTTGGTCAAGCCAAGGGTCTCTGAACATAGTCCATTTTGTTGAGTCATAATTGTCAGCATCTTCTGATGGTGTGATGATTACTTCTTCACGCGGCCAGTCATCTTTCGAGAGCGGCCCGACCCACTTGCCAAGGTCTTCTAAGGCAACGTCAAGAAACATGAACGAAGCAGTTTTTGGGTCTAGACCACTATTTTGAATCTCCTCAATCTCTTTTCTCGGGCGGTAAAACAAAGACCAACAAGGATGTTTTAGTGCCAAAGTTGCGGCATGAGACTCAAATTTCTGTCTATGATGGCGCTGGATGAGTATCAAAATCTGTGTCCGTTGGTGCCCTTGTTGCCAGTTTGCTCCAAGTTGTTGGGGCACAGAATCAGTCAGGCTTGACAGCGAAACTCCTGTTAAGATTTCAACTTGTGACATACCTTTCACGCCGGCGAGTCAGCGCACCGGTTAGAAGGATTTTCCCTAAACGAGTAATCCTTGTTTGAATGCTAGTTCGGCTAGAAGTAGGCAACCACCCGCTGCGCCACGAATCGTATTTTCCGAAAATGCAGTGAAACTCAAATGGTTCTCTGTTACATGTAAATCAGAAACCACAATTGCCATCCCGGAACGTAAATCGTTGGCGGGGTCTGGATTTTCTAAAGATTCAGCTCCTGCCCATTGATGGATATCTGGGTCGATTTCTGATCTCACCACCATGATTGGTTTTAGTGGGGCTGATGGTAAATCCAATTCTTGAGGTAATGATGAAAATTTATCGAGTAGGGACTCAATTTCATCTACAGTTGTAGTTTTTGACAATTCTACTTCTACTTTTACAAGGTGGCCAAATTTTCTCATAACTCGCTTACATGAAATCTCGGTTGTAAATTTTGCTGGTATTACTTCATTTCCATTCAACTCTCCAAGTAAAACGTGTGCTTCTTCGGCTATTTTTTCGGCTTCACCGAAAATTTCAGTCCCCACATTTCCAGAGTTCTTTGCATCGGTTATCATTTGTAACCCTCCCCCTGAAAGAGACTGCTCACTTTGAACTTGGATTGAGTTGATTCCAAGTTCATCAATAATTGGTTTCAAGGGTATAACCACCGGCATTACAGTGCAATTTGTGGAACATGTGATTGTACCACCAAGATATTTTGATTTTTGACTCTCTAGAAGTAAGAGGTGTTGAGGATTGATTTCAGGAATGACCAGCGGTACTTCACTATCCATACGATAAGGGGCAGAATTCGAAAAAACATGCTTTCCTGCCTGTCTCAAAAGTGGTTCAATTTCTAATGCGGCAGCAGAAGGTAGGGCTGAAAAAACCAATTGGATGTTTAATTTTTCTAATTGGAAATTCAAATCACTTGTGGGGCAAGAAATAACCTCAAGGTTAGGGAGTTTTGGCCGAGATTCAGGGAGATTCCAGGTTAATTCATTCAGTGATTCTCCAGCATTTTCTTTGGTTCCAAAAACCGCTCCAAGTTCAAACCACGGATGGTTGGCTAAGCGTTGTTGGAATCGTTGGGAGACTATTCCGCTGGAACCAAGGAGGGCAACCTTCTCTTTCATTCTCAATCCCCTGATTTGTCCGACTATCTCACTTCTTCATAGAAACGTCGGTAAGACGACATCTTCTTGGACCGCCGCTTCAAGTTCAATTCGTTCAAATAGGGTGGCATCTAGGGGTTGTAGGATGGTAGAAGTTGAAAGCGTGATTATAGCAATAATTGGCCTTGGGATTGGAGCCGCAGTTGGTTGGCTGATTGCTAAGAATCGATATTCAACAGAATTAGTACGTTCTGAGGAAAGGATGAGAGCTCAAGAAGAAGCGATGGATGCGAGCAAGGAGCTTTTACACCTTCAAATGAGCAAGGTTGCAAAGGATGTTGCCAGCCAAAATTCTGAGGATTTCTTGCGGCTTGCAGAAGAACGTCTCGGAAAGGTCCAATCGGAATCTGGTAAGGATTTAGAAGCACGGAAGAAAGAAGTTGAGAATCTAATCAAACCGATTCATGAGGGATTGACAAAATTAGAGAAAGCAACAACTGAAATGGAGACAAAACGAGAGGGTGCTTATCAAGGACTGAAGAGAACTGTAGACACTTTACACAAGCAAACAACAGACCTTCGTGACACGAATGTTCAACTTTCAACTGCCCTACGTGGTTCAATTCAAGCAAGGGGGAATTGGGGGCAAATATCACTAAAGAATATTGTCAAAGCTGCTGGCATGCTAGAACATTGTGATTTCGATGTTGAATTTACATTGAAGTCGGGGAAAGGAGGTGCCCGAGTTGATTTACTCGCCAAGATTCCAGGTGGTGGAGATATTCCAGTTGATGCAAAAGTCCCTCTTGCTTCGTATTGGGATGCATTAGAGTTAACAGATCCCAATAAACGATTGTTGAAGATGACGGAACATGCCAAAGAAGTGAAGAAACACATTGATGATTTAGTGAAGCGGGATTATCCATCATTGATGGATGGTACTGATTTCACGGTTTTGTTTATTCCAGCAGAACCGATTCTGTCTGCAGCCTATGAAATTGACCCGGAATTACAGGAATATGCTTTCAGAAAACAAATATTAATTGCAACACCAGTGACACTGATGGCATTGTTGAAGACAGTTGCAATTTATTGGAATCAAGTTTCTATGGCTGAAAATGCAAAAGAAATTCAATCTGCAGCTAGGTCGTTTTATGATAGAGCAGCAAAATTTGGCGAAGATTTGGCAAAAATTGGGAGAGGTCTTTCATCGGCGGTTTCAGGTTATAATGATGCAGTCGGCGCCTACGATGGCAGTATAATTCCTGCTGGTGAGAAATTGAAGAAACTCAAAGTTGCAGAAGGAGCTCCAAGAGATATCACGGATAAAAACCCACAATTGGTATCGACATCCGTAAGGACAGTCACAAAACTATCCTTGCCTTCCACAGAAGAAGAGTGAAGTCCTAAAGCCACCGGCCTTTCCATGTTCATCATGGATTGGCAGACCAAGCGAGTATTGGTTACGGGTGGAGCCGGTTTCATAGGCTCTCATTTATCTGCTATATTGCTGGAACTAGGGGCGGATGTGACTGTATTGGACGACTGTTCGGCAGGCGATTCATCAAAAGTTCCCAAGGCTGCCAATTTCATTGAAGGATGCATAACAGATTCTGCCACCCTCACATCTGCTTTGCACGGAGTTGACACAGTTTTCCATCTCGCAGCAATTGCATCAGTTCCATTGTGCGAATCAGACCCAGTGTGGTCTGATAAGGTAAATCTTCAAGCAAGCCGGGAAATAATTTCCCAAGCAAATTGCCCAGTTGTTTTTGCCAGCAGTGCGGCAATTTATGGCGAACCAGTTGAAATTCCAATCGCAGAGACCCACCCGATTTCACCAGTTGGAAATTATGGTCATCAGAAAGCCGAAATCGATGCCAATATCTGTTCACTAGATTCGCAATCAACACCCGCTTGTGCATTACGATTTTTCAATGTTTATGGTGCTGGTCAGGACCCATCTTCTCAATACAGCGGAGTGTTGTCAATCTTTATTGATAGAGCGTCAAGGGGACAGCAAATTACCATATTTGGAGATGGCGAACAAACCCGTGATTTCATCCATGTATCAGATGTTGTACAAGCACTTCTCAAAACCGGTTCTTCTCTACTCAAGAGTGGTACCGCATCACCAGCCCACGCGACCTCATTCAACATCTGTACCGGTAACCCCGTCACTCTCAACGAGGTGGTAAGTGTGTTATCTTCTCACATGGGGGGAGAAATCTCAGTTGCGTACGAAAAAAGTCGAGAAGGAGATATCAAGCATAGTAGCGGCGACTCAACAAAACTCCAGTCAACATTTGATTGGAAGCCAGAAACTTCTCTTGAGAACGGTCTTTCTTCACTATTGAGTTAATTGACAGGATATCTAAAGAATCTGCGAACCAATAATTTACGCATTATTCGTACTCCATCATAGATGCTAACTAGTTTTGCCGTCCCCAATCGATTGTGATATCTAATTGGAACTTCTCTAATTCGCATCTTATTGTGACAGCATGCTGCATACATCTCTGCTTCAATCTCAAACGATATAGAATTCAGATGCATTGCTTCTATTGCTTCTCGCTTGAAAGCCCAAAATCCAGTACATAAGTCACTGACAAAATTCCGATATAGAGCCACCGCCGCCCATGTTAGGATGTGATTTCCGAGGTAGTTCACTCGACCCATTGCCCCTTCATCCATCACCCCTCTTAGGCGTGAACCCATCACAACATCACATTCTCCAGCATCCATTCGTCGTAGAAGATGAGGTATATCCCGCGGGTCATATGTTCCGTCAGGGTCAAGCATCACAAGTGCTTCATCACCACTTTCAATAAAGTGTTTAAACGCTTGACGTAATCCCATTCCTTTACCAATTCCACCGCGTTGGTCATAAACAGTCATACCTAAATCCTGAGCCACTTTTACTGTCCCATCAGTTGAATATCCATCAACTAAAACCAGCCGATGGTTCCAGCCCATTTTTTTCAATTCTGTAGTTGGAATCATTTCCACAACAACAGCCAGCCCTTGAACTTCATTTCGAGCCGGAAGAAGAATGGTAAGGTTCCTCATCTGTATATCCAACGTACCAACTCCTTCATTCAACCATCGGTCTGAGTTCAACCCAATGTATCCTTACTCCATCATGGTCAATCAACTGATCACCACGACCGGTGATGGCTAATGGATTCACCCAACTACTGCCACCACCAGAGACAAGAATTTCAACTTTTATTTCGTCAGCTAGGCTGGTTTTTGTGATGAGAGTAAATTGTTGCCAACCACCATCTGTGGTGTAATGTCTCCCTTCAATTTCAGTCCCATCAATTGAGTAGATTTCTACCGACAATCCAGCTGGTGCATCAACAACGACATTGATTTTCACAGTCTGGTCACGACTACCTCTTTCGAGAGGCACATCCAATGAGATGTTTCCTTGACTAAGGAAAGGCTGCGAATCAGGACGATTAACCAACTGGTCAGCATCAACCATCCACCAGGGGTCTGCTCTCCATTGACAAGGTGCAATACAAGAGTTCTCATCTGGATAAACAAATGAAGAGCTGATTGCAGATATAGTGGTAGGAATCTCCTTCAAAATCCATAATCGACTGCCATCAATATCTCTACTTAATTCCCAATATGGCGATGTTGCAAACACCTCACCAAAAGTCCCTATGGGACTTGAAAGAGCATGAGTTACACCCAATTCGTTCAGAGTTTCAATATCATCTCGGAGAATTGCCGAGCGCGCATATCCTTGATTATTCACCTGAACATCCACCAATCCAAGAGAAGGGAAAGTGGTCAGACCAATTTCGGGGTCAATATCGTAAGCATTACCCCAGTGAGCATCTTCAGTAAATAGTACCGAACCCTCAGGTAAGTCTAGTGTGCTCATTAATTCACGATCACCTTTCGTTTGGACATTAAGTTCCTCATGGCTTGAGAGTTCAATTAAGAGGCCATTTGCAATTGTTAATTGTAAAATGACGAGGGTGAAAACCGCTACAAGCCACCTTTTGTCAATTGGTTGAGGCAATGTCATTGGTAGCCACATCAACACAGATTCCTCTTCAGTTGCTTCTTTTGCACTGGCTGATATTTCGTCGACACTCAAATTCCGACTTGCTTCAAGCATCTCTTGAACCATCGCTTCGCCGTCTTGGTCAATCGAAATCGGTCGCTCTCTAGGCGTCAATTTTACTTTGTTTGAAAGAATAATTCCGCCAACGATTGCTAATGGGATGTGGAAAGCGTGCAGTGCCATACTGTACAGCACATATGATAGCAAAGTGAGGAAAGAGAATGCAATAACTCCATTGAATAAATGCACTAGAGTTAGAATCCAGTTGATACCAATCCAGACAGCTAACATTACGACTTCAATGCTGGTTCTTGTCCTCCATAAAGCCCAGCCAGCCAACGCAATAGCAATAGGGCCGTTGAATAGAATTAGACTAAACCCACCTTGCCAACCATATTCAGAAAACACAGGTTCAGATAGCAATCTAGGTGCAAAGGTAACCAGTACGATGTAAGCAGCAATGCTGAGTATCACTGCTGAAGTAAAAGCCAAACGACTGACGGCAATTTCTCTTCTCATACCAAATCTATGAGTGATGAGATAGGCTCCAAGTAAGGTTCCAAGATAGAGTGCTCCTGTCGGGTGTATTGCTCCTGTTGTAATGACGCAAATCGCGAACAAAATGTCCTGCCCACGCCTTCTCTCGCCAATTGGTCTCAGTAGAACTAACAATCCAATAACCAAACCAAGTTGACTTGCTACTGTAGGGTATCCTGAATCATGAGCCTTGACGAAAAGAGCCGGAACTAATGCTAAGCAAAGTAGTGTCGGGCCACTTGCTCCCCATCGATCAGAAGCACCTGCAATACCCCAAATTAATGCAAACAGAGAGAGTTGACCAACAAGGTGGATTGCACTTGCAGGTGAAATCCCGACCACAGTTTCAAGCAGTGCAGCAGTTGCAGGTAAAGCGGGAGGATATGTCCAATTTCCTTCTGAAATTGCAGGTAAAGTCAAATCTCCACTAGTTGCCAACCGGTGTGAAAGTGTTGAGAAACCAATCCAATCCACCCCATTAGGGTATTCAAACAAGACAAGAGGCAGTAGTGAAAGAAGAGCCGCTGTTGCTAATGCTAGAGGTAACCACCATGAGCGAGAAGATGCTAGGTCAATGGCATGCAATTTCTTCTTCTCAGTGTCTTCTTCCAATTCTGTAAGTTCCTTTTTCAATGATTCAGTTTCAATGGCTTTGGGCAGTTCACCTTCTGATTCTAGGAGATTTGCACGTTCTTCCATTAACTCCCACTGTGAGAGACGGCGAACCCGAATGACATCTCTTTTCCAGTGATATAATGCTGCTATACAATTTGCAATAATTAACAGCAATATTAGAGTTGCAGAATTGAATTTTCCGGTGATAACAACCATCCATCCTGCAATACCAAAAACTACCAACAGGGAAATCGCAGGCAATAACATCAATTTGCGAAACTTGTCTGCCAATGGGTCAAGAATTTTGATTATGAAAAGTGCTGGGAACATCCCGCTTCCAAATAGCAGCATAGAACCTGCTATCAGATGCAAGAGAACAGTCCCTAACTCACCCTCCATCACATCTCCTAGAGCGCATCACTCTTCAAGTGATGCGAATATCACAACATTGATTTCAAGTGCAAATACAGTTTCGCAGAAACCATGGACGGGCCAATTAATTGGGCTGGCAAGGCTTTCTCTGAGGTAGTCAAACTGCCTGAAAAGTACGGGGTTTTAGACCTCACAGGTGGGGTGATTCCCGAATCTGATTATGAGTATTCAATTGGCCGATACGATGAGGATAGACGGGGCCTGTACAATACTGAAATTTTTGAGGGCAAGCGCTTCATTCACATTGGTATTGATATTGGGGGTCCGGTAGGGGCAGAGTGCAAGGCATTTACTGACTGTGAAATTTCTCATTTTGGTTACAATCCTGCGCCAGGTGATTATGGTAACGTGGTTATCACAAAACAGGTTATTGATGGGGTAAATGTTTGGGCTCTTTTTGGACATTTGAGTAATGCTTCTCTTGAAGGCAAAAAGGTTGGCCAAAAAATATCTGCAGGTGAAGTTCTAGGCTGGTTTGGTGATTATTCTGAGAATGGTGGTTGGGAGCCACATCTACATTTTCAACTCTCACTCATTGAACCAACAACCCATGACCTTCCCGGTGTCGTATCTCCCGAAGAAAGAGAACAGGCTTTGCAAAATTACCCTGACCCACGCTTAGTTCTAGGCCCACTTTACTGACTAAGGTGGTCTTTGAGGCTACGAATAGCACCAATAGCGCTCGGGTCTTTTCCACGCAGAATTGCTACAGCACAGGAAATCCAGTCCATAGCGATGCAAGAGTAGAGCATTGCTTCAAGCAGAGATTCACCCTCGCAATGCAGTTGCCAAGCAACCTCAACTTCGACATTTTCCATCATCCAATGAACTCGCTTCTCTACTCTTTCATGCATACCACTCCAGGTCAGCAAAATCAGTGCTTGGCTGGTTTTTGCTGAATCATCTGTCCAAGCAATTATCTCATTATGATTCATCTCGGGAAGCGGATTTGAGCGAGCAAAAACTCCGCCATTCTCATTGAGTTGGTTAACAAATCTAGTTCCGGCACATTCTAGTTCTGCAGCGGTAACTATCCCTATATCCCTGTCAAGCAAAGTTTGTGCTAGAGCAAGTGAGGGCGAGTTAGGATTATTGACAAAATCAAACTCTTCAACGGTTTCTTCTAACCTCTCAATAAGTCCTGATAAATCCTCATTTGGAATCACCCCACAAGATATTGATTTGCGAAGAAGTGCCCCAAATAGGTGGCCAAAGGCTGACCGTGGAGGCTGTCCACTTGGTACTGAGATATGATTGCCTAATTCTGCCAGTTTCCCACCGCTTGAAATCACTGCAGTTTCAAGCCCTTTTCCAATTGCCTCCGCAGTGGCGTCAAGAGTTTCTTCTGTATTTCCCGAATAGGATGTAGCGACAACTAATGAATCATCTTCTATCCAATTAGGAAGTTCATAATTACGCCAAGTTGTAACTTGAGCATCACCTTGATAATTTGCTAGCGAAGCAAGGAAATCTCCTGCCGCTGCCGACCCACCCATTCCTAAGCACAAAACAGATGAGGGTGTTTTAGGGTTGACTTCGATCGATTCACCATCTTTCATTTGAGTCGCAAAATCGCTGGGAAAAAGTCGTAAAAATCCCAACATATCTTCGCTGTCAAGAGTGTCAACCAAATCTGTAATTTTGCCTTCACTCATCGTCGCCACCGCCTGCTAATGTAGGTAGAGCGACCCATTCATCGGCTATCAAAGCGATGCGCAAAGAACTCTGAACACCATCATCATCGTATGGAAGTGAAACAGCCTTCACCTTCCAATCGTTTGGGTCCATAAATTCAGCAGCGGAAGAATCTCTATTCAAAATCTCAATCACAACTTGTTCACTTCTTCGGCTAACTACGGTTGTCTTCTCTAAGTCTCTCCAAGTCAAACCAGTTCTTTGTAATCTCTCAACAGCCGTGATGATAGCACCTTCTTTCTGCCACGAAGCAATTAGCCAATACTTGTCTTTGCGACGTACTACATCTCCGATATCAAATGCTGGTTTTCGATATGAAATAGTCAATCTTGTGAGGTCTTCCCCATCTTTCCGCCCAACTATAGAGTTTGTCTCTTTTGAGGTCCCACCAAATTTTCTCAGTAAGTGTTTTGTCCACCCTCTAGCCAGTGCTTTGCTACCCAAGACCATGTCATAACCACCCTGTACCTCTCCTTCGTTGTTGACAAAGAACATCGGGTCTGGGTCAATACTTCCCAAATAATCGTCAAAAGTTGTTCTAACTGCTTTCAATTCTTGTTCTGAAAGGCGGCGACCGGATGAGCGAAGTTGTACGGTCGCCTCGAAATAATTTCCCGCCTTGCGCGTACAAGTCGGGCAAACAGCATTTGATATTCTCACCATTGTTGAATGAATTTGCTCAAATTCAACTCGATTAATAAATCCGCTAACTTGTACTGAAAGCCTAGTATTTCTGTCATCCATCACTTGTCTCAAAATACCAATCCCTAAGGCTTGCGTATCATTGTGAACCTCAAGAGATTCTGACACTAATCCCTCTTCATATTCTTCGTCAGGATGGTGGCCCCAGCGCTTTTCGTGTAGATACATCATGCATTTTGGACAGCGATATCCTTGGATAGTTTCAGGTAGAATTGAGAGGGTCGTTCTCTCCTTGAAACACGGAATACACAATCTATCTGAGGTAAGTTCGTCTTCGTTACCACATAACACGCAAAATGCCTTGCCTAGTGCCATGACGCTCCCTCCTGATGGTTTTTCGCCACCTGCGATGCGCTTGAATCCTTTGGTTGCAGAACTTCAGTGCTATTCTTCCTCTAGATTTTGTGAGTTTATTCCTAGGGTGGATTCTGCTGCCGCGAGTCGATCTGATAATTCGCCTACTCGAGAAAGTAGTTTCCAAGTCCAACCTCCGATAATTCCAATCATCGCCACATATGCAATCGCTAGAAATAATGTTCCGCTTGCCATTTTAATTCCTCGTATCCAATTTTCCTTGTACATCAGTCAGTCGATCTTCTAAACCACCGATGATATATCGTAACATAATCTGTCCAGCAACTAAGATTTGAAAGGAGAAGAAGCCGAATAACAATACTAACAGAATTTGCGGGTCTAATCCACTGCTTTCACCACCACCGATGACTGGTCCGGGGTGGCGATTTTGCCAGATTCTTATTGCCACTATTGTGATTGGTACAAGGATGAATCCAAACAAACCTACCGAAGAAAAAGTATCGCGTGTATCTTCTGTATCAGGTTGTGCTTGGTGACCCATCACTAGGAAAAGAGAGAGAGATGTTAGAACTGCGTATGTATTCAATCTTACATCGGTCAAATCCCACGGGGTACCCCATTCAGCAGCCCCCCAAATTGGTCCACTGATAATTACACATAGGCCGAAAACAAGGCCAAGTTGAGCACCAACAACATGTAGTTTCCAGCCCCATTCTAAGCGCTTGAGAAACCATGCGCCTGAGCCGATAAAAAGTAGAGTGAAAGCCTGAAATGAAGCCCAAGCAGCAGGTACATGCCAGAACAAAATACGGTATGCTTCAGGTGCTTTCCAATGGTCAGGGTTTACCCCTGGAGCCCACGTGAATCCAAGCCACAAAGTGATAGCGGCTAACATCAATCCTAGAAGCGTCAATCCGACTGCAACAGTCAGTAGCCCCCTGCTCATGTCATTGGTGAATAATCGTTCACGCTTCAAGGTGATGGCCTTATTTTATCATTCAGAGGCAATCATTGGCAAAAGAATCCAAATTGCCAGTGGCATCAGATAAATTGCAAGAATTTGGGTTAAAGTTTCATTATTTATGGCAAAATCTGCCATAGTCAATAGATCTACAGACAGCAAAAAAGGCCAAATCAAAATCACAAGAAGTAACAACACTAGAGTTGCACCCTGGCGAGGAAATGTGCTTTCGAGAGAATGAATTCTAGCCGATGCCAGTGTACAACAAATGAAACCTCCAGAAACAACAAGCATCTGTGAGACGTTTCCAAACAAGAAGTAAATTGACAGAAGTGCTAGTAGAAAAGGAACATAGATTTGGTTTTCGATTCTAAAACTCATCTGTAGTGGTTTTCCAAGTTGGGCATTCCACCAATCCCCAGCGCGCGAGTCAGAAAGATGGTTGAGATAACCCGGCTTTACCAGTGCTGAGATTAGTGCAGGTGTCAGGGCTAAAAGGGCAAGCCAAGAGTTGTTGGTAGGTGGGTCAATTTGGGCCAACATCCCCACAATCACTACTAATGCAATCAAGCCGGAAACAGAGCGGTTGATAGCAGAAAATCTGGTTCTTTTTTCAAGGGTTGAAGTCCACTTTCCCTGTGGTTTTGAAGCGAAAGTATCAACTTTGCTAAATGGTAAAGCATTGACCTTCAAAGGGTCAATTTTGTTGCTACTTTCAACGTCATCCTCAGAAAGACTTGTTCCGCTTACAGTGATCCGCCTGGTTGCTAATTCCGAGATGCTTTCATCATGTGTCGCGATGATAAATCCGTGACCGGATGAAGATAGGCTTGAAATCTGATTTTTCAATGTTTGAATACTATTCTCATCAAGTCCTTCTGACGGCTCATCAAGGAGGATAAGGCGTGGTTCATCACTTGCAAGTGCTGGTGTCAGCCCAGCAATGATTCCGACCTTGCGCTTCATACCACCTGAAAGCCATGCTATTTTGTCTTTAGAGCGGTGACTCAACTTCCATTCCGATAAGCGCTCTGAAATCCATTCTTCATTGGCTGTTCTTCCAGATGTTGAGGATGCTGTTGCAACCCGCTCACTGACAAGTTCATCTTGAGAAAACCCACCGCTTTGGAGTGCTAATCCAAACGGCGGTGGTTGGTTTCTGCGACCATCTGAATCTCTAATCAACTGGCCGCAATGATGGACTTTTCCAGCACTTAGATTGAGGATTCCAGCCGCGGCTTCAATCAGAGTTGTTTTACCACTGCCATTTTCTCCTTTTAGTACTGCGATATCACCACTATCAACCTGTAAATCTATGGATTTTAAGACGGTAGATTTCCCTCTTTTCACACTTAGGGATGACATCTCGAGTAGAGGCCCCTCACCGCTCATGAGTTGGCGAGAGTGGTTTTGGGCTTGATATCTCCGCATCCACCCATAGGGTGATTTGCAACTAACCATTCCGAAGTCTGAGTCAGATGGTTGGTTTTGACTGGGCAGGTGTGACAATACTTGGCTGGGGTTTAGTCCTAGTTTTTCTCATCCTAGCAATTGCACCCATCGCATATGCATGGCGTCAACGGATTCCGATATCGTTGGCAATTGTGATTTCACTGCTTGCTTGCTGGCTATTCCAATCTATTCTACAATATTTTGATGCTACTCGGGATTTCCTAACTGTAGCCTTTGCAGTCAATCCACTTTGGCAACCTTCACCATCAGAATTTCATCGATTACTAACAGCTGGCTGGTTACACGCAGTTGGTCGTGGCGGCAGTGATATTGTGATTCAGCACATACTTGGAAACATCCTCGTCATTGCCTTGGTAGGGGTCCCTTTAGAACAGCGTTTAGGGAGAAAGAGATTCCTCCTAGTTTACCTCATTGGAGTACTCGCAGGGAACCTTGCATGGTGGTTTTCCCACTGGGGTGAATTCCGTTTTGCACTAGGGGCGAGTGGAGCCGCGTTTGGGTTACTTGGCACATATTTGGCGTGCTGGCCAAGGGATGAAATCGAGTTTCCTCTTGTATTAATTCGTAAGTGGCCAGTGTCCTTGATTGCTCTTTTGAAAGTTGGGATAGAAATTTTTCAAGTCGGTATGCTGTATGGTGGTTGGCAAGGCACTTCTTCAGTCGCCCACCTTGCTCATGTGGGTGGTTTCTTTGTGTGTTATGCACTTGGCAGAACAATTGCTCGGGGTGGGCCCACGGAACCAGAAATTCGTGACCGTGGGCCAAGTGCGGGAGCGGCTGAGAAGGGAGAAGAATTTTCTCGAAAAAGAAAGATGGGTGAACTCAAATTTGACCCTTGGGATGATGCTGAAAAACCTCTAACTGGGAAGCCTGCAAAAGTGCTTGAAAGGTTGCGAGAAGAGGGAGACGAATTAGAGACTAGGCGGGCTTGGCTTGAAGAATTATCAGAAGTCGCCCGTTGTCCAGAGTGTGACTCGGAATTAGATGTAGAAATTAGTGATGAAGTCACTCGAATTGTTTGTTCTAAGAGCCGCAAGCATTTGTTGTGGCCTTAAATTGATGATTTTACTCCTATGGAGTAACAGCATTTTATGTGAACTGACTTCAATCGTGCTTATATCACACTTCGGAGTCTTAGACTCCGTTGGGGGGTTGGTTCTTGTCAAGTCGGATTCATAACACCGCGATTCTCCTAGTCTTGTTGATGCTTGCTCCAAGCATCACTATGGTTTTTTCTTATGCTAACCAAAATTCCTCTTTGGATAACTCATCCACTGATGCATCAACCTTTACTTCCCCAATTCCTCAACCACCAATTCTAGTTGATGGCTTGCCACCTCTGTATTGTTCCCAAACAGAAATTTGCCCAACACCTGTTCGATTACCTGATATCCCAGTTGACAGTTGGAGTCATGAAGACCATCAATGGTGGTTTAGATATGGTCCGGATTTAGATTGGAATGGGATGGATGACAGACTCCAATACATCTTGGCCGATGTTTACCCCTCTCAATCACCAACCGCAATTATTGGAGATGATGGTGAACTAACCCTTGCTATTGTAATTGATTTTGCTTGGCACCCCGAAGAAAGGGAATTAGCCCAAGTTCGAGAAATATTGCTCAACCATGGTTGGGTAGGTGAGGAGGGTGGTGCTAGATTTTTCACAGTAGGTGAAATAGATTCAATAATTGTTGACAAAGTTCCTCAAAGCGCATTAATGGATATTTACCACCTTCAAGGAGTTGTGGTGATTGAGCAACAAAACGTGATGGTCCCCTCGATGGCAGTTGCCGCTAAAGCAATCAAAGCAAGAAGTAGTGAAAACTACACAAGTGGTGCTGATATGTCGGGTATTCGCGGTGACGGGGTAGTCATTGCAATTCTAGATTCAGGTGTTGATAATGAACATCGTTCTCTAAATGATTTTGACGATTTGAACGATGACCCTGATGCAGATGCAAATTCGTACGATGACCAAAAATGGTTAGCAGGATTTGATTCTACAGATTCTCTCAACAGTCAAACCACAGATGGTTCAGTTGACCCCGACGATACAGCAGGACATGGTTCACATGTTGCTGGTATTGCTCTTGGGACTGGCGATGCTAGTCGCAACCACATCGGAATTGCGCCAGGGGCTTACCTAGTGGATGTCAAGGTGTTCACCGACATTGGGCGGTCAAATTCTCAGTACACAATCGCTGGTATGAACTGGACAATCAATAACAAAAATACAGATTGGGGAAATAATGCTTCAAGCAATGGCATTGATATTATGTCAATGTCTTTTGGTCGGGCTCGCTCACCAATAGGTGGCCAAGATACTGGTGATAATGGTTCAGATGCTGAGGCGCGTTTGGTCAATGATGCGTGGGATGCTGGAATAGTTCCCGTTTGTGCAATGGGCAACGATGGCGCCAACTATGTTGCATCTCCAGCTTCTGCTGACCGCTGTATTGCTGTTGCAGCGTCAGATGACCATGACACTGTAATTAGAACAGACGATACTGTTGCAGATTACTCAAATTATGGGCCACGCCAAGATGATGGTGATGGCGACTCGTGGGATGAGTTGAAGCCAGATGTGATTGCTCCGGGAACTGATATTTCTTCAGTTCAACATGCAGCGAGCGGGCCTATCGGTGGCACCGTTTTAGCCGATGATTCGTATACTGAGATGTCTGGGACTAGTATGTCAACTCCAGTAGTAGCAGGATTGTGTGCTTTGATCTTAGAGGCGAACCCTCACTTTGAGCCGGCTGATGTTAAAGCAGCTCTTCAGAATAACAGTGAATTTATTGTCGATGAAATTGTATCTATTAATGGTCAATCATGGAATGCAAGTGAAGGATTTGGGAGAGTTGATGCCATAATGGCGCTTGGTGGTGGCGGAAGTGGTGGCCGTTGGGTAGACCTACATTTACCGAATAATGGAACATGGATGAATGTAGGTGACACCTACCGCTTGCGTGGCAATGCGTCAATTCCTGCAGTGGATATAATCGACTCAAATACCAGTATAGAATCAGTTAAGGTATCAGCAAGGTATACCTATTGGACTTGGAAATCTATTCCACCTAGTCAACCAGGATACCCTGGGAAATGGGAACTCAATAATAGAACTGCATTTTCTTGGTCAAATGCAAGTGGTGTTGACAATTGGACATTTGATTTCACTCCTGAATTATGGCATGACGGTGCTGGACTCTATATGGAGGTCCGAGCATTAGATAATTTGGGAAGATGGTCACAACCTGCATGGGCTGAGTATAGAATAGGTGAAACCACACTAACTCTAATTGAGCCAAGTGGGCATGGCTCAGTATCTGGAGACGTTGAACTAAAGGGTGAGTACAAGGCTGTTTATGGTCAGAGAATTGAATATCGAATAGGTTCAGCAGGAGATTGGAAATTAGCAACAGATAATATTGAATATCCTTATGTTTGCCTTAATCCAAATGTAGATGATTGTGATTCAAAGGAATGGTCAGCAACTTGGGATTCAACTGAGGTCTATGACGGCGGATGGGTGCTTTACATTCGTTTAGTGTCAGATAATGGCATAATCAGTGACCCAATTGACCGCTATCTCAATGTGGACAACATACCAGCAGCACCTGACCTCGAGCCGGTAAGTGAAATTGTAATTTCAGAGAATGGTATTCCTCTCAGTGATGCTTTTGTTAACTCATTCCTAAATGCTGAGGTCACAATTCGCAATAGTGGGGATGCTCACGCAAGAAACTTTGATGTTATCCTACTTGATGATGGTTCTCAAGTTGCAGTTCAAACAGTTAGTAAATTGGATTCAACAAAAACCCTCGCTCTAAATCTTGGATTCCACCCAACCACAGAAGGTTCTCATAACCTTGAGGTAGTCATTGACCCGGGTGACCAAGAAGTGGAATCACGTGAAGACAACAATGTCGCTTCAACGAGTTTCACAATCAATAACAGACCTAGTGGTGTAGATCTTGCAATACGTGAAGGTGCGGCAATTACCAAGCCTTCGGTATCAAATCCAAATGGAGATGTAACTTTACAGGTCCGAGTTGAAAACCTCGCAGGTGATGGCTCATCAGGCGCAACATTCAGTTTAGAAAAATGGAGTGATTTGGGGTGGGAGTCATTGGAGAGTGGGCGTAGCCTGAATATTGTACCTGGTGCAGGTTTTGTTGATGTCCCTTTCACTTTACATGAAGGAACTCTTGACCCTGGATTGGTGAAGTTCCGGGCTACCGTTTCTCTTGAAGGTGGCCAAGATTTGAATCCAGATAATAACCAACTTGAATTCACGTTGCTAGTCGATGAGGCTCAGTTACAGGGGGCAAGAAGTTTGGACCTACCCGGTGGTCATGAAGTGCTTGGGTTCTTCGGTCTTAGGGGAGAAAATCTGATGTTCACGGGCGAAGGTTCTTCACTTTGGGTACACAGAATTAATGCACAATATGATTTGATAACTTGCCTTGAATTGGAAATTGACTGGGCCGGTGAATTTTCCATAGATAATGGTGAATCTGATAGTGCTTATGTCAGTTGGACTCGCAGGTATACTGACCAATTTGGGGTGACCCTTTCAACACTCTCATTCTCATCAATTGACCTCTCATGTACTGCCTCAGAAAAATTTGATTTGTTGCCTGCACTGATGCTAGCGGAAGGAACCTACTGGGGAATTGACTTATCTGTAGACGGTGGTGAAGTTCTCATTGGCGGATACCATCGTGATTTATTCACTGGCGGAACTTATGATGATGAGACCTCTGTCTTCCTACTTGCAGCAGCATCTCCGCTTGACCGCGAATCTTGGAATTTGACTGAAGATGTTGTCGATAATTTAGTTCCACCAACTAATAGAGAAGGAAGTGTAAAAGTAGCACATGGTGATGATTGGACTCACATCACCTATCAAGCAAACCGAGATGATGAAACCGGAATTGAGAGGGTTGGAACTTTCTATGCCCATGGTCGATTAGGTACAGGCAACTGGTCATTCCGAATTGCTGTAGGTGATCAAACCACAATTAGTGAGTTAGCAGTTCTTGCAAATGAGAAAGATGATGCTGATGTAATTGTGATGGCATGGCGTGAAGGAACCGGTCAAGATGCTACCCTAGTTGTTATCAGGGCTGATAGCAGCATGCAAACACAAGATGTTGTTCATCTACCAGCACCGGGAATGGGCATGATTCAGTTTGTAGAAACCAAACGTGGAATCCAAATGTTCCACGATGCGGTCGGCCCATCAGGTCGTCAAATTGTTTACTCAATTATTGAGGCGAATCAGACAGTAATCGGTACGCCAATCGGTGAAGGCGAATTGATGAATGCAGGACGGTCTGACATTGCAGGAGAAACACATTTGTTTTATCTCTCTGCGACTCAAGATTGGCGGGCTAGAATGCTAATTGATGATAGTGCAATTGAAGCACCAAATAATGGCATCCTCGATACAATCAGGATATGGACAGGCCTAGATGCAAGCACCTTTGCATTGGCTGTGAGAATTCTTGCAGTTGCTTTAGCAGTTGGTTGTTTGTTGATATTCCTTGCATCTGCTGGAATAATCACTCATCGCCGTAGAAAAGGTCCTGCTTTAACAGTTGAAATTGAAGACGATGAAGAAGTAATTGATGTTGATGAAGACCATGTCTCATTAATTGAAGAAGATGAAGCCAAAGAAATTGATTCCTCAGATAAATTTGAAACCGAGGATATTGATGATGAATCAGCACCTGAATCACTTGAAGAACCCAGTAAAAATGACGTTATTGACGACGAAAATCCTGAACAGGAAGATGGAATGACTCGACGGCAAAAGAGACGACAAGAGCGGCTAAAAGGTGCGGAGCCTGATATAGAAGAATTACCATCTCCACCACCTCTCTCTGCATTGGATGGTGAATTGCCACCTCCTCCATCCCCGATGGAATTAGGAACTCTGCCTCCTCCCCCTGGGATTGATGTTACTTGTGAATGTGGGGCAAATTTCAGAGTCAAAAGTATTGAATTGAAGCACGTACAATGCCCTGTGTGTGCGGAGCGAATAAAACTTTGAGGTTTGTATTATGTGTGGTATTTTTGGATATATAGGAAACCAGCAAGCGACCTCCCTCCTGATAAATGGATTACGTCGACTTGAATATCGAGGTTATGACTCATCAGGGATTGCAATTCTCAATTCTAAAATATCACACTCAAAATGTGTTGGTAGGGTGGCTAATCTAGAGGCGATATTACCTAAGGATATGGACGGGAATTGTGGTATTGCACATACTCGCTGGGCAACCCATGGTGGCGTAACAAAAGAAAATGCACACCCTCATCTTTCAGAGGATGAAACTGTCGCTATTATTCACAATGGAATCATTGAAAATTCAAGAGCATTGAGAAATTGGTTAACTTCTCAGGGTATTACACTCAGGTCAGAAACTGATTCAGAAGTTCTAGCCCACTTGATTCACATGGGCCGTAGTGAGGGGTTAAATCCTCTAGATTCGGTAAGAAGTGCATTGAAGCAAGCACGTGGTACGTGGGGATTGTGTGTTCTGTTTGAGGATGAACAGATGATTGTTTGTGCAAGAAACGGCTCGCCTCTTGTCGTTGGAGTTGGTGATGGCGAAGCATTTGTCGCGAGTGACCCTCACGCGCTAACCCCGCACACTCAAAGAGTAATTTTTCTAGAAGATGGTGATTTAGCAGTTTTAACAGCAGGCGATATCAAAACTTCACGTCTTGATGGTGGTAGTACCGATGCCACAGTCACTACAATTGACCAAAGTTGGGGGGTTGCAGATATTGGAGATTTCCCCCACTTCATGCTTAAAGAAATCCACGAGCAACCAGAATCACTCCGCCAATGCATCTCAGGCAGAACCCTTCTCTCGGAAGGAAATGGGAAGTTAGGGGGGTTGAATTTATCAGCTCAAAATTTGCTAAAGATTCCTCACATCAGATTGATTGGTTGTGGTACTGCTTTACATGCTTGTCAGGTTGGGAGGTTGGCGATTGAGACTATGGCTAGAGTCCCGACTCAATCGCACGTCGCTAGTGAATTCCGATACAATGACCCGGTAATTTCTCCAGAAGCACTGTACCTTGCAGTAAGCCAATCAGGTGAGACTGCAGATACACTTTCAGCCGTAAAAGAAATTCAACTAAAAGGTGGAACAGTGATGGGTGTCATCAACGTAGTTGGTTCATCAATTGCGCGCCAATGTGGACGGGGTGTGTATATCCATTCTGGCCCAGAACAAGCAGTTGCTTCTACCAAAGCATTCTCTAACATGGTTGCATCATTGACAATTTTCAGTTTGCAAATTGGTCGTGCTAGGTCCTTGACAAAAAGAGAGGGCAAAAAGGTAGTTGAAGCACTAAATTCAATTCCTGACCAAATTGAACATTATTTGCAGGATATAGGGCCGATTATGTCTGCAGTAGAGGCTGTAAAAGATGCCAAGCATGTCCTTTTCCTAGGCCGTGGTGTATCTGCTCCAGTTGCCAGAGAAGGCGCTTTGAAATTGATGGAAGTTGCATACATTCCTTGTCTAGCATATCCAGCAGGAGAGATGAAACATGGTCCAATTGCGTTACTCGAAGAGGGTAGCCCAGTTGTGGTCATTTGTCCTAATGACAAATTTAGGGCTAAGACCTTGTCCAATGTCCAAGAATGCCGAGCAAGAGGTGCAAATATAATTCTGATTCACGATGAAGGTGATGACGAAGCGGCTATGGAAGCAGATATTGCAATCGCCGTTCCACCAACTCATAGCGTAATTTCACCACTGCTGACAGTTGTGCCATTACAATTGTTGGCATATCATGTAGCGGTTGAACTCGATAAAGATGTGGACAAGCCTCGCAATCTTGCAAAGTCAGTTACCGTAGAGTGACTAGATTCAGTTTACAGTGAATCGACTATTGCCTGAATCCCAGCGATAAGGCTGGTAACCAAGAACGTGGTCTGTGTGTCTCATCTTAACAATCGAGACCTTCCTTTCTACTGCGTCCCCTGTACGTTCCATTGTGAGATGTATAACACCATCAGAGAGATAATCTTCAATTCCAAATTCCCCATATTGATTCTTTGCCTCACCCATCATTTCACAGATAATTAGTCCAGTTAATCCCATTCTGCGGATTGCTTCGAAGAAGCGGAATACTTCGTCACGTGGGCTTTCCATCTTTGTTAAAGTAAAGAATGCTCCTAGGCTGTCAAAAACCACCACTTCAAAGCCAATGCTATCTCGATAATTAGCCAATTGTTTGATGAGTTGTCCCATCCAATCAACGCTGTCGGACATGCCTTGTGCATCTAATTGAACTCGTAAATCTGCAAGATCAATAATTGCGATTCTACTTCGTACACGAGGGTCTTGGACATCCATCCCCATTCCTGCCATGTGACTTGCTAAACTGTCCTTTCCTTGTTCGAGAGTCACGTAAATTCCTGAGGTTTTACCTGCCATAACTGCGTTGTATAACATTGAGAATCCTAAACTAGATTTCATTGAACCTGATACTCCTGCAAGGAGGACGATATGCCCCTTTGGGATACCCCCTTGCATTTTTTCATCAAGTCCCGATATGTATGTTGGAATCCGTTCTTGTGTACCGCTCATCTTATTCCCCGACCCGGCCTACAATGGTCCGCATGATAAACGCGCTCCCCATCCCGTGTAGTTGATGAGCCGTTGTAATTTGCACCTTGCGAGTGCATCAAGTCGCCGGTATGAGTGGCTAAAAGTGCGCCTTGATGCAGAAATTGTAGATTTTAGTGCAGCGGGATTGCGAAGTGAGGAGGAATTACCTCAATCGGGCTTAGATGTCAGAACCCAAGTTCAGAAAATATTGGCATCTAAAGTTGAAGCGGCAAAAATTGAAATGGCCATCCAAGAGATTGGGGAATTTGAGATTCCCAATTTTGTACTAATAGCAGATACCTTGGTTGAAGACCCAGATGATATCCAACAGTCATTAGGTCAACCAAATGACCGTGCATCAGCGGCAGGGATGTTAATGCGGCTAAGTGGAAGGCGGCACAATGTCTTCTCTGGAACCACTCTCTTGATGAAGAAAGGAGATAGTTGGGAAGAAAAATCCTCTGTTGAACATGCAACCGTTGAAATCAGTCAATTAACAGATAATCAGTTCAGTGAGTTGTTAGATTCAAAAAGTTGGCTCGGAAAAGCCGGTGCTTACGACCTTGCTGGACAGATGGGCGACTATGCCAGTCTAATCCATGGTTCAGAGGAATGCGTGTTGGGATTCGCTCCCTCAATTATCGCAGAATTGTTCCAACAATTAACTTGATGAGAGCCTAGTTTTGCCAATTATTTCAGAGGAATGCGTGTTGGGATTCGCTCCCTCAATTATCGCAGAATTGTTCCAACAATTAACTTGATGAAAGCCTAGTTTTGCCAATAATTTCAGAGGAATGCGTGTTGGGATTAGCTCCCTCAATTATCGCAGAATTGTTCCAACAATTAACTTGATGAGAGCCTAGTATTGCCAATTATTTTTCATCCACGTCGTCATCATTTGGCATTTTAAATTTGACAATAATTGATGCTAATAATGCTATGACAGCAGCAATTACACAGGCTCCAACCATTCCTTCAAGGAATGATTCTCTTGCTGATGCAATTAACAGAGCACCATCTGAATTACCTAATGCTAGCATCTGTTGGCCAATAGTCATCGCCGCGGGGAATGATTCCTGAATTATTGATGCCTTGGAGGATGCAGATGCTGGAATTACAATTGTTGATTGATAAATTTCGTTGAGAATACTGCCCCCTATGGCTATCCCCAGAGCTCCACCAACTTCGCGACTAGAATCATTTGTTGCACTCCCCACACCCGCTTTAGATTCCGGGATAGAATCCATTACTGCTGTTGTTGAAGGTGCCATCGTCAATCCAATTCCTAATCCAAGAAGGAAGAATGTCGCAGCAATTTGTGAGTAACTAGTATCTACATTCACTTGAGTAAAGAGGAGCAATCCCAATCCCACTATGAATAAACCAGTCGCGATAACATTTGGTCGTCCAAATTTAGCAACCAATTTGTCGCTATTTGCTGCGGCTGGCATGAGACCAATTGGTAATGGGAAGAATCTGATTGCTGCCGATAATGGCGAATGGCCTCTAACAAGTTGGAAGTGTAACATCTGCATGAACATAAATGAAAACATCACAAAAAAAGCCATAGAAATCGCGATTAAGCCAATCGTGAAACGCCTGTCTTTGAAGAATTCGAGGGGCAAGAGAGGGAATTCAACTTTCTTTTGTGAACGCACAAATAATAGGGTTGAAATTAGAAAAACCACAAAAGAGCCAATCACTAGACTATCTGTCCAACCTAAGCTAGGTCCCTCAATAATCCCATAAAGAAGTGATCCAAGAACGAGTATCGAGAGAACCGCACCCCTTCCATCAAGAGGTCTTTGTTGTTCATCTTTTGACCGTGGGACGATAAATGCACCTGCGGTTAAGGCAATTATAATCACTGGGACATTTATCAAAAATGCCATTTCCCAATCATAATTTTCAACCGCCCAACCTCCTACTAACAAACCAATAGGGGCTCCAATTCCCGCCATTGCCGCCCAAATACCGATGGCCTTCCCTCTTTCATCAGGCGGAAATACCACCAATACTACCGACAATGTAGATGGCATTACCAGAGCCGCACCCAATCCCATCAAACCTCTGGCAAAAATGACATCTGTTGAGGAATCAGCAAAAAATGCAGTCCAGGCAGATGCAGTTCCCACAATTAACAAGCCAATTTGTAGTGCACCCTTTCGTCCAAATCTGTCTCCTAGTGCACCCATTACAAGAAGAGTGCCACCGAAAACTAATGCATAGGCGTCCATAATCCACTGAAGTTCAGAATTATCAGCACCAAGGCTAGTGGACAAATTTGGGAGAGCCACATTTAGAGTAACGTTGTTCAACATCACAATGACTAGGCTCAGACTCATTACACCAAGAACTAGCCACCGATTGTCGGGGTACTTGGATTGGGTTTCATCCATGATTTGCCCTGATGAGCGGAGTATTTTATGTTGTTACCAACACATTTGTTTGAATGATTCTACTCTTCACATGGAAAATATGCATCGTCCAATTCGTGAGCATTGTCCATATTGGCGTAAAACATTGGAATTCTATTCCAATTATCATGATTTGAAATCGCATCGGTAACTAGCCAAAGGAAGAATTCAGAAGCAGCAATTAATAATGCAACAACTGAAATCGCAAGGACAATTCCTAAATTATTTAATTCGATATGCCCTCCTTCATGCAATGCAAGAGAAATAATACCAAACATCAGAGTATTCATCATAATCACACTAACCCATCTAGTTTTTCTATCTTCAAGTTTTGTGAATTTATGGTCTTCATGTAACCAAACTGATGACCCCCATACTGCTTGTACAACTACCCCGAAAATTAACATGAATCTTGTATAGTACATTCCAATTGATTCCTCAATAACAACCGCTTCATATATCCCAATTGCTGCTGTTGCTAATAGCCAAGAGTGGCCCGAGAGGATTTGAGCGCTGCATGATTTTCCTGCGAAGACATTTTTCCATATTTGGCTTGGCTTTGAAACAAAGAAAATCCACAATATAGGGGCGGAGATACTCGCTTTAACAATGCTATCCGTGATATATTCAATATGATGAAGAAATTGTAGAATAATATGGATAATCACTAATACAACGAATACTGTGAACGCACTGTTACTAGCCTTACTACTCATTATATTCCAGCCTAAACGGTCGTTGAAATGAGCAAGAAATAGGGCAAATGTTACCATTAACCAAAACCCATCAAAAATTGCGGTCCAGAACAAAATCTGGAACAACTCATTGTTAATAAAAATCCAAGCCAGAATTGTGATAACACCTATTACTGGCAAGGTAAGCATTACTCCAATATTCCACATTCCAACTTTTACATTATCTTCTTTAGAGCGGGTTTTAGATAATCTCCAAGCGGTTGGTCCTAACAAAATCATCTGCATTCCCAAAAGGGTGGCGCCCATTTGTGCCAACGTTTCAAGGCTTTCTATTTGAGAGGTTAAAATTCCGACTAGAATCAGTACCTGTCCTGAAATATTCAAGGCTGCAGTCGTTGAAATAATAGATGGGTCAAATGGCGCATTTTTGTAATCAAGTGGAAATCTGTCAAACCCAATGCCCAGTATCAGCGCCATGGCCCAGCCCATTATCACTAGAGTACCAATGGATAGCATTATGGCATTTGATTGAACTTCAAGTAATTCATTAAGAAAATCACTATCACCAACGAAAATCCAATACAATCCGACTGCAAAGAATATTTGGGTAATCGCAGATATAAAGAACAAATCAACATATGAGCCTGCTGCCCAATTGTAGGAGTCCTTCGAGATTCTCCTCATACAAGTATCTCAAAGTAACGTTCAGCATATAATTGAATAGCCGGATAAAAAGGTAGAAAAAAATCAATATTATTTGCTTTTTGCTGCTTCTATCACTTTAGAAACGACAGACAGGTCCACTCTTTTCGAGACATCATTCCCCTCTTTTAGAGAAGTTCCGATAATCGCGCCGTCCGCGTGGCGCAGGTAGTCCTGCAAATTTTCAGAGGTTACTCCAGAACCGACTAGTAAAGTGGCGTGTGGTGTGGCAAGTCTGACTCGCGCGTTGTCTTCGGGAGAGGTAGGTTGGCCAGTCCCACTTCCGGATACAATCAAGGCATCCGCCAATCCACGATTCCAGCAATCTTGCGCTTCTTGTTCAAGCATCCAATCTGAATCAAGGGGTGTCGCATGTTTGACTCCAACATCTGCGAAGATTGCAATTGGGTGGTTGGAATCAGGACCATGGCCAAGTTGTTCCCGCAGGCGCAAAGTCTCAGCAGCTTTCCCTTCAATCAAGCCTTGGTCAGTCATCATTCCTCCAACATGGATGTTTACTCGGATGAAATTTGCTCCACAAGCAGAAGCAATAGAAAGCGCGGCGGCGGCATCATTTCGGAGCACATTAACACCAACAGGGATTCCTTCAAGTCGTGCTGCTTCATCAACAATTTTGCTTACTATCCGGCTCATTGCAGCAATTGTAATTGGCGCCACTTCATTTCCGTGAAATGGCGCATCTCCAAAATTTTCAATCATTATTGCATGGCATCCACCAGCAATCAGAGTCTTTGCATCATTGATTGCAAATCGCTCAACAGCCTCTAGGTCACCGGTAAAACGAGGTGAGCCGGGGAGTGGTTGTAGGTGTACCATTCCAATTATGGCTCGGTCAGGGAGTGGGTTGATTCTTGTCGTATTAATCACCACAATTGTTTTGGTTATTTTCAAACACCCAAAATTCACTCTGATGGTATCCATTCCCAGTAACGTAACATGCCGTCGGAAATGTCTACTGTTGCTGTCCATCCTAGCGCATCTCGGGCCGCTGAAATATCTGGAATTCGGCGGGTGGAATCACCAGGATGCCCCTCGGTCATCACGATTTCAATATCAGCACCTGAGACTTCACGCGCTAATTCAGCCAATTTAAGAATTGAAACTTCCTCGGTTGAACCAATATTGAATGAGGCACCCTTCAGGCTTGACCCATCCACCCCTTCGTCTAATTCACCAAGTGATATTATTCCGTCAATCAAGTCTGTGTACCACGTGAAGCAGCGAGTTTGTGAACCATCCCCATGGAGGGTGATATTTTCTCCTCTCTGGCATTGATGAAGGAAGATTGCCGCCACTTGACCGTGTTCATTACCGATTAATCGCGGTCCATATCCATTGAATGGTCTAATAATTCTCCCGTCTAAACCTCTTTCTTTTACAGCAAATTGAACGATAATTTCGCCAAGATATTTGCTTGCCCCGTATGAATGCCTGAAATGGTCATGAGGGCTGGGGAAAATAGCATCAAGGTTTTCTCCTAACGGCATTTCACTATGTAATCCAAATGCTTCGGGACTACTTGTAAAGACTAGACGCGCACCTCTGTCAGAGGCAAATTTGACCACGGTTTCAGTTGTCTTAATGTTAACATCAATCACTAAATCAGGTCGTTCATGAAAATAACGTGTTCCGTTTATTGCCGCGAGGTGGAAAATGATGTCAACGCCATTCATTTTTTCTTCTGCTTTCTCAAGTTTTTCAACATCGGCACAATCGCCTAAAACGAAAGTAAAATCGGGCATAGCCTTGAAATCTACCATGTTTGCTTTGCGGCCACGAAACAAATCATCAACCACTGCCACCGTGTGTCCACGTGTCAACAATGTTTCCGCAAGATGACTTCCTAGAAAGCCTCCTCCACCAGTCACAAGGCAGCGCATAGTTAGCGGAGAGGGTGCTAGTGTATTGCATTATGGCGACCACAAGTTGAAGAATCCCCGGCTCGGCCGATGTTACAATGGGGAGAGAAATTGGACCTTGCCCGATATGCAAGGAAGAGAAACCTTTGGAGGTTTGGAACCGGCCTCTTCCTTACGAAGAACAAATGTTAACACGCGCTTGCTCAGAATGCTATATTCAGTATTTGTGGCCGGTAAAAGATATCTCAGAAGATTAAGAGTCTCAAGAGACACAGTAAGGGCAAGAGTGTCCTATCACATAATCATCAGACAATTGGTCATGAGCGAGGAGAGGCTCGCGACAAGTGAAGCACATTACTGTATCAGTTTCTACTAAATTTGGATTTACTCCAACCCGTTTGTCAAAGACAAAGCACTCACCATCCCAGTGTGCACCTCCACACTCTTCGAAGTACCCCAATATTCCCCCCTCAAGTTGGTAAACCTCACTAAATCCTTCGTCGAGTAGAGCGACTGATGCTTTCTCACAGCGTATCCCTCCAGTGCAATACATCACTACAGGTGTGCCCTTTAGGTCATCAGAAAGTTGCTTGATAGCGGTCGGAAATTGGCGAAATGATTTGATGTTCAGGTCGACTGAATTTTGAAATTTACCCGTGCGTATCTCGTAATCATTTCTTGTGTCAAGAACAATAACCTCTTTTCCCTCATCAAGCCAAGATTTGAACTCTTTTGGTTTTATTGAAGGTCCAGTGAATTCTCTTGGTTTCACCTCATCGTGACCCATTGAAATAATTTCTTTTTTGAGTCTGACAAGCATTCTATTGAAGGGTTGGTGGTCTGAATGACTGATTTTCAGTTTGATGTCGCTGAAACGCTCATCCTCATTTAGGTGAGAAATAAAACTGTCAACTGATTCCTGAGATCCTGCAAGAAAGAAATTTATTCCCTCTTCGCTGAGCAGAATAGTACCCTTCAATTCGAGGTCAACACAGAAATCCCGAAGCGGCCCGCGCATTTCTTTACTATCGTTTAATGGAACAAATCGATATCCCGCGATGTTGACGAAACGTTCCTGCATCAATTCTGCGACAAGTCAGCGACATTTCAGCCTAATGGGTGTGTTCAGTTATTGATTCTCAATGAGCATGTCCAAGATTCAAAGAATTTGCAATCATGAGCAATCCAACAAGGATTGTCACACCAATTAGTACGTGAATCATTGCTTGCTTTCCTGTCTCGGGGTTATGAATATCTGGCAGAGTATCAACTGTTGCAACGTATAGGAAAGTTCCCGCAGAGAATAGCATTGCTAATCCTATCATGTGCGTTTCAAGTTCCCCAAGGCTGAGCCCAGCAATGATAATCATCACAGGTGTGGCTAATGAAAAAATGACAACATCCCTAACGGAATCTTTCTTTTCTTCTCTTTCGTGAGTTGAAAAGACACCCAAACTGAATGCTGCGGGTCCTTTGTGAATTAAGACAGCAAGTAGGACGGTGATAGTCAATGCAAAATCTCCAGATGCTGTTGCCGCTCCAATAGCAACTCCATCTGTTGCTGCGTGCAAAGTGAGGCCGAACACTAGCAACCCACCTGTGGCAGCGTGATGCACATGACCGTGCCCATGTCCGTGCTCATGGTCGTGATGTTCTTCATGAACGGCGTGGCCAATTCCTGAACCCTCTAGAATAAACATCAGAAGGAACCCTGCAATGATTGCACCTCCCATCAGGATTCCACTTGTGTGGTCTTCGTTCGTTTCTTCTGCATGCGAATGGGCTGAAATTAATTCTTCAATTTTTTCTATTCCGGTTGTAGCATTGATGTCACCATCCTCGACCTCTTCAATCACTCCTCCGATAGACTCTGACAAACTGGCTCCCGAATCTTGTTCATTCTGATGTTCGCCCTCCTGAGCATCCTCTTCTCCATGCTCACTATGCCCACCAATCAACACTTCAATTTCTTCAATTCCTGTGGTGGCATTGATGTCTTCATGACCAACTTCAAGAATAACCAACGCTACAGATCCTGCTAATGCATCATCTGTACCATTTTCATCAGTCATCGCCAATTCGTACCCTTCGGGTATAACTACTAACATCGCTGAGGCAATAATAATTCCAGCCGCAATTCCAGTCAATTGCTTCAATCTTTTTTTATCATCTTTAATGCCCGAAAAAATCGGTAATAATCCGCACACTAGGCCGATGATCAATGTCATCCCTGCGAATAGAATCAGGCTTGCGTCCATGCCGCGCCGTTCATTATTATATATTTAACAAATGTTATTAATTCGTATTCAGTGACACGTCTATGAGCAGAGTATTCTCATTTAGTACTGACAAAGAATTCGCGGAAGAATTAGATCGCCTCATTTTTGAATCTGGATATAAAAATCGGAGTATGTTTCTTAGAGATGCCGCTATTTATTTTTCTGAAACTACACTTCGTGGTGACTTGAGTTCCATGGATATGGATGAGAAAATAGAAGGCACGATGGTCATCTACTATCAGCATGGGGTGGAAAATAAATTGATGGAATTGAGGCACACGCATTCAATCACTGTCAATTCCTATCACCATAATTGTCTCACAGAGAGTCATACCTGTGTTGATACGATGCAACTAAATGGGGAGGCGGGAATGATTCGGAAGATTATTGATTCATTGAAAAACACACAGGATATTGACCGAGTTGAATTTATTGCTGCTCCAATGAGAAAAACTGGATGCTGTTGAGTCTACTCTCAATTCAGGACCAATCAAACTCCAGGTACAATCATTATTTGGTGCTAAATCGATGAGTGTATTTTTTTGAATTCTTCGCAGTTCTGGTAAATCGGTGAGTGTATTTTTTTGATTTCTTCGCAGTTCTGGTAAATCGGTGAATTTATTTTTTTGATTTCTTGGCAGTGCTGGTAAATCGGTGAGTGTATTTTCTGACTTCTCGGCAATTTTGCACTCTCTAATCACTATTTTCTGTTGATTTTTTAGATATGAATAGATGGTCAAGTTGATGATGTAAAACCATCCGCCTCAACACAATGGAGATTCCCGAGCCACTCGCCAAGATGCTTGCAGGTGAATCTGGGCCTACCAAGCAGAAGGCGGCTCGTTTGGTTGTTGATTTGGCAGCTAGTGCTGGCGCTGCCTCATTTGTTGAGTGCGCTCACGCGCACGTGAGCGGTGTGTCTGTAATCACTGGTGGCCACGGATTGCGGCGTTTCTTAGCAGATTTAGCCGGCGATGACCTAGGGGTTGTAGCGATTCCAACAACTTTGAATTCAGCCGGCTGTGATAGCAAAAAATTTGAGGAAATGGCAATTGAATATGAGGATTTTTTGCAACAACAATTTGAGATTGTAATGGCTTACGAAAGACTTGGCATAGAAGCCACCCTCTCCTGTACCCCCTATGATCAAGGGCTTGAAATCGAAGGTATCGGCTCATGGGCCGAATCAAATGCAGTCTGTTTTTCTAATTCTTATACAGGATTAGTTACCAATCGAGAATCTGGACTTTCAGCATTAGCCACAGCCCTAACTGGCTGGGCACCCCGCTGGGGTTTGCATCTTGATGAAAATCGCATACCCAATATTTTGGTCAATGTTGAGGCAGAAATGTCCAATTTAGCAGACTGGAGTGTTTTGGGTGATTGGATTGGCAAGCAGGTTCAATCAGGATGGGATTTACCATGGGGGCCGATGCCTTACATTACTGGTTTACCAACATGGGCTTCCTTTGAGATGAAGAAAGCACTAGCAGCCGCAGCAGCCAATTATGGATGTCCAATGTTATGGGCAGATGGCCACACAGTATCACCACCCGATGTTTCAAAATATCAAGGTGAATTAACTTTCACCGAATCAAATCTCGAATCCCGCTATCAAGAACTTGCACCAAACGGTGAAGTTGATTTGATTGTAATCGGTTGCCCACAAGCAAGTTTGGGAGAAATACGCAGTACTGCAGCAGCAGTCAGAACGCACATGGAATTAGGAAAAAAAATCCCTAACAAACGATTGTGGGTTTTCACTAGCGGTACTAACCATGAGTTGGCAGATGCCGATGGAACAATTGACCTGTTAGAAGAAGCAGGAGTCCTAATCCTCAAGGATACTTGTCCAGAAGTAACACCATATAATCGTAAATTGTACAATCACTTATTGACAAATTCACTGAAAGCAGAACACTATCTTACAAGCGGGCTAAACCGTATGCCTACCTCTGTTGCCAATATTGAGACCTGCGTTGCTTCAGCATTTGACCCACAACTTTTCACTGGTCCAAGACCAACCCTTGACTCTCGTGCGAAGGAGCCTCATAGTTCAGTTAAAACCACACAGTCAGGAGAATGTGAATTGAGTGGGAAGAGTCTACCAAGCCAAAGTAGTTGGAATGTATCTGGTAAAGCCCTTGTAACCGACATACCAATCACCTATCTTGGATATGTAAATCGTGATACAGGAGTCATTGAGGAGCCAGGACACCCGTTGGACGGAGTTGCATTGGAAGATACAATTCTGATTTATCCAAAGGGTTCAGGGTCAACTGTTGCACCATTTGTTTTGATGGGCTTAATTTACACAGGAAAGGGCCCGAAAGCGATTGTTAATCGCGATGTTTGTCCACTAACTTTGCCAGCCGCTTCGCTGCTAAATTTGCCATATTCCTATGGATTTGATATAGACCCATGTTTGGCTGTAAACAATGGTGATGAGGTAGAGATGTCACTTGAAAATGGAGAAGTAACTCTCAGAGTAATTTCTCGATGTGATTAGTACTAGACTTCACTTTTTGGCGGCTAGAGG
>Ga0209992_10000722_pt1 | contig 41084 bp, 39 predicted proteins | sample 2SBtaG_2_FD_182564 | JGI IMG/M metagenome (GOLD analysis project Ga0209992, IMG submission 182564) | Deep subsurface microbial communities from Kolumbo volcano to uncover new lineages of life (NeLLi) - 2SBTROV12_ACTIVE470 metaG (SPAdes)... | ecosystem: Environmental > Aquatic > Marine >...
AAACTTTCTCAAAGGCATTGCCGGTGATCAGATTAATCTACTGATGGCTGCGACAGCCTGGAACCTACGGAAATGGATGATCGCATTTTTGTGCTTGATTTATTGCTGGTTAAACTCGAAAGTGCGGCCTGTAATATTGGACCTACCAAGAACTCAAGCAAAGTTAATGATACTTTTTCAGGGTTGACTAATTATAAATTTTATATTTGGACTTTTTTGATACAAGCGGTTTGTCGGCCAATAATATCAGGCTTGGGCGTTTAATCTTTGATTTATTGCGTTTTGACCGATGAAGCTAAATCTAGGCATTTTTTTTTTAGCTATTTGCAATGATCTATCAGCGGTTGTCGTTATGATGAACTAATCATTTAATGTGAGTTAATGGCGCGCCCGAGAGGATTCGAACCTCTGACCTCGGCCTCCGGAGGGCCGCACTCTATCCAGCTGAGCTACGGGCGCTTAATTAATTGAATGGCTATTTTATCACAGTGGTGGGTATTTGCTTACATTCTATCTAAGAGAGCATGTTTTTGAGTTGTGCTAAATGCGCTTTCCCACGTTCTTTTTGTACTCCAGGTTCTTGCGGTACATTAGCCCATTCGAGGTCTTCTTCAGGGAGCTCGCTTAGAAACCGGCTCGGTTCACAACTGATTATTACGCCGTACCGTGACCGATGAGAGCAATAGCTTAAAGTGAGTGTTTTTTGAGCGCGGGTTATGCCGACATAAGCTAATCGGCGCTCTTCTTCAATCGCCTCATCTTCGACGCTGTTTTTATGAGGAATGATGTCTTCTTCAAAGCCAATGAGGAAAACATGGGGGAACTCCAATCCTTTGGCGGCATGTAGAGTCATCAGACTCACGTTTTCACCGGTTTCCTCGTCTTGATTGCGGTCTAAAATATCCAATAACATAATTTTAGCGATGGTTTCACTGATTGATTTTTCGCCGTCTTCATCGCCTCCGGCTATTTTTTCTAACCAACTAATTAAGTCATAAACATTTTTAATTTTACGCTCAGCTGATTGTTCATTCTTACTGTTATCCTGTAGCCAGGTTTTATAGTCTATGGTTTCAATGAATTCGTTAATAACGCCAAAGGTATCACCTCTTTCCATGCGGTCACCGGTATCAACCACCCATTCGCAAAAAGTAGTTAGCCTGCGAATGGGGCGTTCTTTTAAGTGTTGAGAAAGACCCATTTCAAAGCAGGCTGAGAACAGGCTGATTTGTCTTTGGTTGGCGTAAGTGGCCAGTTTTTCAAGTGTAGTGGGGCCAATTTCACGTCGAGGCGTATTGATTATTCTTAGGAAAGCGGCGTCGTCATCATTGTTAATAAATAAGCGGAGGTAGGCTAAAATATCTTTAACTTCAGAGTAGCTAAAGAAAGACGTGCTGCCACTGATAAAGTAAGGAATATTGTTTTCTCTGAGTGCTTTTTCAAAAACTCTGGATTGATGATTGCTACGGTATAAAATAGCGTAATCTTGGTACTGGCCACCGGTTTTAAACTTATGATGAATGATTTCAGAAACAATTTGTATTGCTTCTTCTAATTCATTTTGTTGGCTTAATACCCGGATGGGGTCGCCAAAACTAAGCTTGCTCCATAGTTTTTTATCAAAAACATGCGGGTTATTAGCAATCAGTTGATTGGCCGATTTCAATATACGTCCAGACGAGCGATAGTTTTGTTCTAATTTAATCACTTTAAGGCGAGTAAAGTCTTTTTGTAATGCAACCAAGTTTTCTGGCTGCGCTCCGCGCCAGGAATAAATAGACTGGTCATCGTCACCGACAATGGTGATGCGGCCTAATTTTCCTGCTAATAGTTTGATCAGTTCGTATTGTGTTGAATTGGTGTCTTGGTATTCATCGACTAAAATATAGCGTGTTTTATTTTGCCATTTTTCTAAGATAACGGGGTGTTGTTGAAATAATAAAACCGGTAGCAAAATTAAATCGTCAAAATCTATGGCGTTGTAAGCGGCCAGATGTTGGTTAAAGGTTTTATAAAGTTCACCAACAGTTTTGGGAGTGTCGGTTAGGCTGAGTGCTTGCTCAGGCGTTATAAAATTATTTTTCCATTGACTGATTTGCCAGGCGTAGTGGTCAATTTCTTCAGGATCGCCATTTTTAATATCATGGTTGATTAAGTTGCGTAATAACACGCGTTTGTCATGTTCGTCAAACAAGGTTAGGTTAGCCTTGTAACCTAAGATTTTGTGTTCTTTACGTAGAATATCAAGACCTAAGGAATGGAATGTTGAAACTCGAAGTCCTTTGCTTTGTTTTTTATCAAGTAATTTTGTCACCCTGCTTTTCATTTCCCGAGCGGCCTTATTAGTAAAGGTAATTGCAGCAATCTGTTTGGCTGGAATACCTTTAGCAATGAGATGCGCTATTTTTTCGGTAATAACGCGGGTCTTACCACTGCCGGCACCGGCTAAAACAAGTAACGGTTGTTCGGTAATGGTTATAGCTGATTTTTGTTGTGGGTTAAGGGTTGTCAAGGAGGGTCTCAAAAAGCGTCGTATTCTACCAAAATAAACCTAACTATTTTTGTTATATAGTTATTTTTTGGTGTTTAACTTAACGGCTGTATTTAGGCTGTGGCGCGCGGTCTAGTTTTCTGTAACTAATCGCCTCTGTTAAATGATTCAGCTCAATGGTTTTCGAGTGAGCGAGGTCGGCTATGGTGCGGGATAATTTAAGGATTCGGTGATAGCCCCGGTGAGACAGTCCGAAACGATCAATGGCCTGTTCAAGTACGTGATGGTTTGATTCAGATAAAGGGCAAAAAGTTTTAATATCGGCGGCCGTGAGTAAGGCATTGGCTTTCCCTGCGCGCGATAAGGCCAGATTCCGGGCAGTATGGACTCGCTGTTTAATCGTTTGACTGTTTTCTTCACCGTGCGGGTTGCCTGTGCGTAGAAGGTCAAGTTTCACCCGGGGAACTTCTAAGTGAATATCAATTCGATCCAGTAACGGTGCAGATATTTTGTGTCGATAGCGATTGATTTGTTCAGTGGTACATTGACAGCGACCTAAAGGGTCGCCTAAGTAACCGCAAGGACAAGGGTTCATAGCGGCAATGAGTTGAAATCGTGATGGAAAATCCGACTGCTTATTGGCGCGGGAAATGGTGATGACACCGGTTTCTAAAGGTTCACGTAAAACTTCTAATGCTTTTTTATCAAACTCAGGGAGTTCGTCGAGAAATAACACGCCATTGTGCGCTAATGATATTTCTCCTGGCTTAGGATTGCTCCCGCCACCGACTAATGCGGTAGCAGAGGCGCTGTGGTGCGGGGATCTAAAAGGTGGGGTAAACCAAGCGTGAGGGTTTGTTTTTTTGTTGCAAAGGGAGGTAATGGCAGCGGTTTCTAGTGCTTGCGTTTCATTCAGTGAGGGCAAAATACCGGGCAGGCAAGAGGCGAGCATTGATTTTCCTGTGCCCGGGGGGCCATATAAGAGCATGTTATGTTGACCGGTGGCGGCAATCTCAAAGGCTCTTTTAGCGTGAAAATGGCCATGGACCTCGGCAAAGTTGGGGGTTTGCTTTAAGGGAATGTTTTTTTGTTTTTGGCGCGGTTCAATCGGAATACATTTTTGACCGTGAAGGTGAGCGCAAACAGCCAGCAAACTCTCTGCGGGTAAATTTGTTGCGTGGTTAACAAGTTGTGCTTCTTCATGATTTTCTACAGGCATTATTAATTGTTTGCCGGCTTTTTTACAAGCAAGTGAAAAAGGCAGAATGCCGGTGATGGGGCGTAGTGCACCGCTCAGTGATAATTCACCTACGAATTCGTATTGCTCTAATACTGGGTTAGGGAGTTGACCGGATGCGGCGAGGATTCCTAAGGCAATAGCAAGGTCAAAGCGCCCTCCTTCTTTAGGTAAATCTGCGGGAGCCAGATTAACGGTAATGCGTTGCACAGGAAAGTTGAACTGGGAATTAATAATGGCCCCGCGAACGCGGTCTTTACTTTCTTTAACGGTCGCTTCGGGTAAGCCCACAATGGATAAACTGGGAAGTCCATTAGTCACATGGACTTCGACTGTTACTAATGGGGCTTCTACACCTGTGCGGCCCCGGCTATAAAGGATAGCTAGCGGCATTTTTCAGGCGTCATCATAAAACGTTATTCCTTAGTCATTTGTGTTTCTAACGCTTTAAGTTGTTGTTCAAGTGTTTCAAGTTTCTGTCGAGTTTTAGCTAATACTGCTTTTTGGACCTCGAACTCTTCGCGCGTCACTAAGTCCATATTGTTGAGTACGCCTTGCAATGCTGCGCGTATATTTTTTTCCAGATCGGTACGGATAGTATCCAATCCGGGAGGCATGCTATCTGCTAAACGGCTGGCAATTTCATCAATTTTTTTGGGGTCAAACATAGTGTTTACTCGTGGTTAAAATTAATTAAGGTAGGTTTTGTTTTTAGGTCAATCACGGGCTACCGGTGACATAGTTTAACAGTTAACAAGGAGTCACTCGTAAATGTAGTACTTTTAAGTGCGATAGGAAGGGTTTTAAGCGTACCGAAGGCGCTCCCTAATCGTGTTGACTAGGGAGTGTATGTGATCTAGGTCAGCATAAAGCCACGAATAGTAAAGAAAAGTAGCGCGGCCAGTAATGCAGACAAGGGTACTGTAATAATCCAAGCGGCTGCAATTTTATAGAGTTGACTTCTTTTGACGAGTTCCTGGCGATAGCCTTTTTGTAGTTTTTTACGGTCACTCTTCGTGAGTTTGTTTTTTGATGATTTTCGCTTTAAGAGTTTGAGCATTTTTCTTTTAGTGGTGACCGATGACTTTTGAAATTTTTTCAAAAAGGCTGCTACTTTTTTAGGGTTATCATCTTCGTGATGGGCGATGATTTTATCGATCATGCGGTCATAATTATTTTTTAAGTATTCTCTTAAAAAACCAACGCCAAAAACTGCACCCACAGCGGTGTGGGTAGAACTAATAGGGAGTCCTAATTGGCTGGCAATAATAACCGTAATCGCGGCAGCCATAGAAATACAAAAGGCGCGGGTCTTATCGAGTTCGGTAATTTCGCTGCCAACGGTGTGTATCAGTTTAGGGCCGTAGAGTGCTAAACCAATAGAAATACCAATGGCGCCAATGGCCATAACCCAAAGAGGAATAGCGGCTTTTTCGGTAATTTCACCGCTGTTAAAGGCATCATTAATGGCGGCGAGTGGTCCGACCGAGTTGGCGACATCGTTTGCGCCATGAGCAAAGCTTAATAAAGCCGCAGCAAAAACAAGTGGAATGGTAAACAGTGTGTCTACATCGAATTTTGTATTTTGTCTTAATAATGTTGCTCTATTAATTATCGGGCGAACCAGTAAGTAAATGGATAGCGCAAGAAAAAAGCCGATTGTGATTGCGGTAACCAGATCAACATGCCATATTTTTTTGAACCCTTTCATCATGAGGTAGGTTGAAAAGGCCCAGGCCATTAATGCGATTAAAATCGGCACAACGGTTCTGGCCGCAGCGAGCATGTCTGTTTTGTAGGTGACGGTTCGTTTGATCAGGTATAGAAAAAGAGCTGCAATAATGCCGCCCATGATGGGGGAGATAAACCAACTGGCGGCAATTTTCCCAAAGACTGCCCAATTAGCAATACCAAAACCACCAGCGGCAATACCGGCACCTAATACGCCGCCTACAATGGAGTGTGTCGTTGAAACCGGGGCGCCAAAATAGGTCGATAGGTTTAGCCAGAGCGCAGCTGCCAGCAGTGCAGCGGTCATTAACCAGACAAAAGTGTCGGTATCGTTAATTAATGCCGGATCAATAATGCCTTTTTTAATGGTGCTGACGACATCGCCGCCCGCGACTAAGGCGCCGGAGGATTCAAAAATGGCAGCGATGATGATAGCGCCGGTGAGTGTGATTGCCTTAGAACCGACAGCAGGACCCACATTGTTCGCAACATCATTGGCGCCAATATTAAGTGCCATATAGCCGCCAATGACAGCAGCAACAATTAATAAGGTATTTCGTTCGTCAATATAGCCACCCACATAAATCATGATGGCAAACAGGAATAAAATTGCTAAGCTAATTCGAACAATACCGGGTAACGTGCTCGCATCTTGGAGTTGAGATTGCTTTGGGTTTATAGAGTTCATTGTTTTATGGGTACTAAATAAAGGAAAGAACTCAATTATGTAAAGTGAATATGACAATAACATTACAGTTGAGATATAAGTGACGATTTTTTAAATCGTTTTATAGTACTGAATCATTTTAAATCAAAAGAAGGTAGTCAAGATATGAAGGTAGGCATGATCGGTTTAGGCGCTATGGGGACGCCGATGGCCATAAATTTGGCCAAAGCGGGGTTTTTAACCGCGATCTACAATCGTACGGAGGCAAAAGCACACCGTCTGGCTCAAGAATTGGCGGTCTGTTGTGCGCCGTCACCCAAAGATTTAGCGCAAAGTGTTGATGTTGTTTTTTTATGTGTGTCTAAAGATGCCGATGTTTTGGCCTTGGTTGAAAAGATTTGCCCGGTATTAAAGGCAGGCTCTATAGTGGTGGACATGTCGACGGTGGGGTGTGAAACGGCGCAGCGAGCTGCAGTTTTGTTAGCAGAGCAAGGCGTTGGTTTTCTCGATGCCCCGGTCTCAGGGGGCGTTGAAGGTGCTAAAAACGGGACTTTGTCGATTATGGTAGGCGGCGAGGAAAAGCATTTAGAGCACGTTAAACCGCTGTTAGCCGCTATGGGAGATAAGATCCTTCATATGGGCCCCGTCGGTGCGGGGCAAGCGACTAAAGCCGTTAATCAGGTTATGGCTGCAGGGATTAATCAAGCGGTAACGGCTGCGCTGGCTTTGGGGCAGGCGCAGGGTTTACCGATGGCGCAAGTGGTTGATGTGGTTTCAGGAGGCGCGGCCGGCAATTGGTTTTTAGCCCATCGCGGTAAAACGATGCTTCAGGGGGTTTATGAACCGGGGTTTAAGTTGGCGTTACACCATAAGGATTTGGAGATTTGTCAGGCCATGACGACGGCTCAAGGCTTATCGATTGATTTTTTAGATCAAACGCTAACAGATTACCAGCAGTTAATGACTGAGGGTTATGGTGATGAAGATATTTCAGCGTTATATCGATTAAAGCGGCCAGATTGAGGATTGTTTGTTGAAAATGTTTTTTTAAGCACCGCAGCAGCGTTTATATTTCTTACCACTGCCACACGGGCACGGTGAATTTTTACTGGGTACGTTGGGATCTTGTTTTTTAGTTTCGGTGTGGGAAATCGCTTTAGCCGCGCCGTCTAAATAAAACCAGCTATTAGCGGTTTTCTGGAACCGGCTAATTTCGTGCATGTAGTGTTCTTTGTTATCTAACAGAAAATAGGCTTTAAATTCCACGAGGCCTTTTTTGTCTTTACTACTGCCCTTTTTGGTATTGAGAATTTCTAAGCGTTGCCATTGACTTTGGTCTTTCGATAAATCTAATGTTTTAGGGCGGGTTTTGAGGGCCCAACTGTTTAGGAGATAATCGACGTTTTCACTGGCAAAGGCGCAAAACCGTGAGCGCATCAGCGCTTCAGCTGTTTTGGGTTTTTCTGTGCCGTCAAGATAAGGCCCGCAGCAGTCGTTTCGGGATTTGGTCGAGCCGCAAAGGCAGAGTAAGTCTGTGTTCAAAGTTGGGTTCCTGTTACCAGCAATCTTCAGAGGGGCTGCTGGTTTTATTGCTGTCCTGATCAATGCTTATTGTACTACAGCTCGTATCATTTTCCTGTGCCTTGCCGGTTGCAGGGGTTGCGGTGAGTGTATAGCAAATTTTCCATTTGTCAGCTAGCGAAAGACCTACACCTTGTGGGCAGGTTGTATCATTGGGGGGAGTCAGTGCCAAAAGATAAAATTTTTCTGGTGATTCTCCGGATTCTTTTAAGGTAAAGGTTGATGTGAGTGTGTCACAGGGCTTTACAATGTTTTCATTAATAGTAATGGCATAGCTCCGGCAATTCACCCGAAATTTCTCTTGTGCTAATTGTAAAGATAACAGGGCGTTACGGGCATCGGGGCGCCGTGCTTTTTGTAAATACTGGCTGTAAGCCGGAATGGCGTTAACGGCTAAAATAGCAATAATGCTAATGACAATCAGCAATTCAATCAGGGTAAAGCCGGCGTGTTTGTTTTTCATGGGCGTTAAGTGTAATAAAAGTAGGGGTTAATCGCTACCGCTAATAAAATTGACGTTTTCAATGGTAGTTGCATCGTTATGTTGTATGACTATTGTCGCTGTTGGGTCGCCAGTGGCAGTAGCACCATTGCTAACAAAGGAGCCGAGATTACTGGTGATCGTGGCATTGTTTTGTGTGGTTGTTGCGGTCAGGGTAACATCAGTTTCATTACTGGTTACGGTGCACTGGTAACTACTGTCAGTGCCTGTATTGCAAAAGCCACTTTCGCTGATTGTTATTGTAACCTTGTTGGTATGGGTGCCTGAAATTGTACCGCTAACGGTATAATTGTATTGGGCGCTGCCACAAGCATCGTTATTGGTGGCTAAAACGGTGTTCTCTTCGGTGCCGGTTAATGTGCGGGTGATTTTTTTATGGGCAATAATAAAATTGGCATCGAGGGCTTGAATGGTGGCGTATGCCGTTGCGCAGTTTGATTGGCTTCCGGTTTGATTAACAATTAAAAAATGCTGGCAAGCATACGGGGTATTGATGCCCTCCGAGGTGATCGTACCATTATTATTTCGAAGCGTTGTATATTCACGGGCTGTGGAAGGTTCACTGTCAATATCGTTGATATGCTCACTTTGACAGACTTTCTCGCGGCCACCGCCACTGTCCACTAAACCGGTTAGCCCTACTTTCCCACGCCAGCCCCCGGGTCCAACAGGGTTATCTGGATTCCCAATGTTGTCATTCCCACAAACAAAACAACTGTAAGGGGCAGAATCTTCCCCATCTTCCCCAATGACAGGATTAAAGGCGCAATAGCCGTATTGAGAAACAGCCACGTCAATGTCATCAAGTTTATTTGCGGTGGCGGTGTAGACAGTGCCTTTAATCTCTAGAAGGGTATTGCCAAAACAGGTGAGTAAAGGGTTGGTATTCTGGGTAACGGTTGCGGTATCAATTAATATGGTATTCCCGTCTACATCTTTTGTCTTAAAGAGACCAGAGGCAAGAGAGGTAAGGGTTGCACTAGTATCTACTGCTAAACCACTATCAAGGGTGGAAGAGTTATTATTGGGGCTGGGTGATTGGAGTGGAGTGGCTTGGTTTGCGCCAGCGATAGCGCCTAAGTTGCTATTACCGGGGTTGGTCCAAGTTAGTTCAGTCATCAGGGTGATCTTGTCGGTCGTCAATGCTCCCCACGAAACGGTTACTTCGACTTGTTTGCGCTTAGGGTTGGTTTTATCAGTTACGGTCCATTGCCGCGTAAAGCTGGCGTTGGTGCCTGTTAAGGGGTTGTTGGGGTCATAATATGGCCCACCCACCTTTAGATCAGTATTGTAATGCGTCTGACTGGTTTTGTTTTTGAATGTTGCCAGTTTAGCCTCTGCTAACACCAGTGCTTCTGAGCGGGTTTTGTTGAGACCGCCGGTTTTTGTTAAGTCCGTTTGAAAAGAGGCGAGCGCTAAGGCGCCAAGGCTGGTCACTGTTAAAGCGATTAAGGCTTCTATCAGGGTAAAGCCTTGGGTATTTTTTTTAAAATAGAACATGGTTTTATGGCCAATCTTTCCAAGTGCCGCTCTCGGCAACTGTTAACCCGACTAAGGGTGGTTTGTCATCGTTTTGTAACAGGCTCGGTGCAAATACCTGATTAAGGGTGCCGTTGCCGATAACAGGATTCTGGCCGGCAGGAACTAAACTCGGGTCACCTTCAATAACAGCGGCACCAACAACCGAAACGGTACCGCTTACTTTTAATTGGCCGCAAACATAGACTAAACCATGGATGGTTGGGTTGCCGGTAATTTGAGCATTGCCGTTAAAAATAACAATAGCGGGTTGTGCGCGGGTGCCGATATCGCCGCCGGATAAACTACTGTCCCCTTCGATCCAAATAAGACCGGTTAAACCGTCAGTGTCAGCGATGTCGTCGTCGGTAAAAAGTTGACCGGCATTTTGGGCCAGCGTTTTAATCTGATCGCGCGATAATACAAAAGTATTGTCAAAAAAATCATCGGCGGTGAGTCCTGAAAGCGCAGGGTCACTCTCAATGATATCCAAGCCAATGCCAAGATTACTGCTGGAGATGATTTGGGTTGCTTCGGTTGAATCGGTACTTTCAAGAACTGTGGTGGCAGCGGATAGGGGTGTGCCTGCGTCACGAATATAAGTTTTTATACTGTTAGAATTGCCTAAAATGACAGGGTCGCCGCTCCAGATGGTGGTATTGCCGTAGCGATTAATCACAGAGGCATTGCCCGTTAAACTAACGCTGGATCTGGAAATAAGTGGTTGTTCAGGGCCCCCGCCCCTTAAAATATCCAGCGTAGTAACGCATTGGTTGATGGTATGGCGGCCTTTCCCATCATCACTTAGCCCTTCTCCAACCAGTTTTCCTTGACTGAAGTTGGGAGGGCTTGCACTACAGTTAGAGACATTGTTATCAAAATAAAGTGTTGCTGATGTTTGTGTTGAGTTGGCACTTGTTAAGTTTAGAGAGTAAGGGGCGGCTTGAGTGTAATCAATGACACCATCATTATTCTGGTCAAAGCCGCCTTGGTTAAAATAGCCAAAACCATAACTATAGGCGGCATAGGCGGCGGCATAGGCTTGCGAGGAGCGGTAGTGGTTAGCCGATATTCGCTGTTCCATCAAAGTCGTTCGAGCGGTAAACAGCGTGATCAGCGTGATACCGATAAGGATAATTAACGACGTGAGCAGCGTCGCAAAGCCGCGTTGATGGTTAAGGTTACAGGTCCTATTCAACATGATGATAGACCTTTACTATAAATACAATGATTGGCGACAGTTACGCGGGCTTCAAGGGTCTTTTTTACAGTAATGTCTTGAACCAGCGCCCCTGAAAGGGTAATGATGATATGGCTAATTTTGGTAATACTGTCGCCATCAGAAGTTGCGGGGTCAACATCAACGTTTTTACACAGATCTGTGCTAGTGGTCGTCGCATTGAAACATTGAGACTCAGTGTCGCTAAAGGTTAATTCGGTGATTTGAGTGACATTCTCTTCAGTGACCTTTTCCCAGTAATTGGAGTTACAGTCGAAGTAGGTATCGCTCTGGCGTAGGGCTATAGAGTTCTCTTTTCGTTTGAAACCGTAATATCTTGTTTTATGTTTAGTGGGGTCGCCGTCATGGTCATCATAATAGCTGTATAAAATACAGGCATCTAAATAGCTCCCCGAATCATCAATAATTACACTGGGAGGAACACCTTGATACCCTGCCCGTCTGATGTCATGATTTGCATGATGGTTTCAAGGTCATGGTTCAGGCGTGTGGAGTGCAAAAGGTCAGAGCTACTGCGCGTGGTAATAACGTATAAGGTGAGTGTCGAAGCGATAACCATTAATCCCAAGGTTAAGCCAATGAGTAATTCAATTAGTGTAAAACCAGTGTTCTTTTGAGGGTTAAATGATTTTAGGTGCATGAGGTGGGACATTTTGAATAATTACTTACAGTATTGGGCGCCGTTGAGTCATCGCAAATCTTGATGCGGCCTAATATGCTCACTCTGACTTGAAGTTGTAGGTTTTGGCTGTTAATACATAAGTGCCCATTGGTCGCTGTGCCGCGCATAAATTTGAAATTAGTCGAAGGTGGTGATCCGGTAAAATGCTGTGATAGCGTTAAGTTGTCGTGGTCTCTCAAGGCGCTTACTGTTTTAATATCGCAATCGGGGCAGTCGCATTGTGCTGTTATTGGGCTCGCTAAGGGTTCTGTACTAATCGTACTAATCCCATAGCACCCGCCTGCTTGGTTATAGAAAATTGTCAGGTTTTTACTGCGTTTAATCGCCTCGGTTCGGGTCCATTGCAGATCTGATTTTATGCGCTCAGCAACGGAGCGGATGGCGTTCTTTTCAGTAATCAAGCCTAATGCGGGGGCGGTCAGCGTGGCTATGATAGCCAGTATCGCTAACACGATTAGCATTTCTATCAGGGTAAACCCAGCTGTTTTTTTCATAGTTTTGGTGTAAATCAATAAGTTTCAAAGATAGTACAAAATGGCTTGAATACACCTAGGCTGAGCGTTTTTGTTGGTGACTCACGTTATAATGGTTTTTTTAAGGGGTTTAAGAGGTTAAAAATGAAGTTGGCAACATTTAGTCATAGCAATCAAACCCGCGTGGGTGCGGTCGTCGGGCAAGAGATAGTCGATTCCACAGGGCTTATCGAGGGTCTTGTGACAATGGTTGATTTTATCAATTTAGGCGAGCGTGCTATAGCGGCGATGGATCAGCGTATTGCTCAAGGGGGCAGCCGTCTTGATCTCGATGCGGTTAAGCTAGAGGCGCCGGTTTTACAGCCGACTAAATATTTGGCGATTAGTTTGAATTATGCCGACCATATCAGCGAAACAGGTCTTGAAAAACCGGAATTTCCATCGTTTTTTAATAAGCAAACCAGTTGTATTATTGCTGATGGCGAGCCGATTCACCGGCCTAAGGTTTCTGAAAAAGTCGATTATGAAGGTGAATTGGCCCTAGTGATTGGTAAGCGTTGCCGGCATGTGCCGATTGATCGGGCGGCCGATGTTATTTATGGCTATACCATTGCTAATGATGTGTCGGTTAGAGACTGGCAGTTTCGCTCCCCTACTTTTACCTTGGGTAAATCGTTTGATACGCATGGGCCTTTAGGGCCGTGGCTGGTTACGGCAGATGAAGTTGGCGACCCGCATCAGTTGGATTTAAAAACCTGGGTGGGCGGTGAATTACGGCAATCATCTAATACGATGCATATGATTTTTAATTGTTATGAGATGATCAGTTATCTCAGCACGGTGATGACTCTAGAGCCTGGCGATATTATTGCCACCGGAACGCCGTCGGGTGTTGGCGTTAAGATGAAGCCGCGCGGTTATCTGCTGCCCGGCCAAGAAGTTCGAATAGAAATTGAAAAACTGGGCGCTTTAACAAACCCTGTAATTAGTGAGCCGGATTCGACCGTTCAGTATTAATCAGCGATAAAAAAAGCCCCGAAGATGTTTTATCTACGGGGCTTTTTTATTTGAGAATGTTCGTCAGGATAAAGACTCAGGTTGGCCAGTCCCATCGGGTTTGGTGACGAGCCTTTTATAAAAAGGCCAGTTTCGAACGTGTAAGTATTTTCTGATCGGCGTTTTGATAACCGACAGGCACAGTGCAATAGAAAACAAGCACCAGACGGCAGCGTACTCATTGGGGTCGGTCGTAGTGATATCTGAAATCCAAGGCCCCACAATGTAATGAAAACCAACAAAGCGCCAAGAGCCATAGATTAGCGGCAGGATAAAGGCGACTAAAATATAGGTTAAGGCGTGTAGCCCCCAGTTAAAATCAAAAAGCCAAGGAACGGGGTCTGACATGAGCCCGTTTAGCGGCAGTTGCCAAGCAATATGCCAGTCACCGGAAACAGAACAAACCTCAGGGCCGCAAAAACCCTCAATACCAATGTTACAAGATCCCGCCCAAGCAAAGGGATACATTTTAACCAGCATCGCAATAGCACCGATCGTACAGATACTGTAGACGGTGGTTTGGATTTTAAATTTGACTTCTTCGGGTATGAAATACATCGCCACCATATTGGCGAAGAAAGGCTGAAATGCAATGTGTAAATAGCCAAACAGAGTGAGTATCTGGTTGCTGGGGTTATCGCACAGGTCAATATAGACATAAGTGAATGCCTGTAATAATTCCATTAATGCGAAATACGTTAATGGAAGCCAGAGTTCTTTAGACTCCCCTCTTCTTGCCACGTAGACAGCGGCACTGAGCCCTACGGTTGCCAGAACACCTGACGCTTCACCACTCCAACACATAATTGTTTGCCTCTAACTCGATAGGTTTCGATAAAACCCCCTATTGTACCTAATTATCAGTACTTTATATAGCATCGGCCATTAGAGTTGTGCCGAGTGAGGCGCTGGGTGTTGGAAAATAGTCGTTACCGATCGGGTTTATGGGTCATTGTCGCTTGTTTAAAAAGGCTGTGAGTCGGAGTTTGTAGGGTAAGCGAGCCAGTTGTTGATAAATATGGCCGCGTTAAATTTCGTTGACTTGAGAGCGGTGAGTGAGGTGGATCAATGCCTCATAACCTTCTTGTTCCATGGCGTGTTGGGGAATAAAGCGTAAGGCAGCGGAGTTTATGCAATAACGAAGCCCCGTGGGTTGAGGGCCGTCAGTAAAAAGATGGCCTAAGTGGGAGTCGCCTAACGTACTGCGTAATTCAGTACGAGTGATGAATAAAAAGTTATCTTCTTGGGTGATGATATGTTTAGGCTCGAGTGGGCGCGTAAAGCTGGGCCAGCCAGTGCCAGAGCGGTATTTGTCACGCGAAGAAAATAGCGGTTCTCCGCTGACAACATCGACATAGATGCCCTGCTCTTTGTGATCCCAATATAAGTTATGGAATGGCTCTTCGGTATCATTTTCCTGCGTTACTTGATACTGGAGCGGTGTTAATTGCTTTTTGAGCGTTTGAAGGTCGGGCTTAATGAAGGGTGGTGAATTTTTAGGGTGCGGTGGTTTAATTTTTAAATCGTTACCCCAGATTTTTTGTAGATAGCTGTCTCGTCCAGAGTTATCACGATAAAAACGGTAGCGTATTGGATTTTTTTGGTAATAATTTTGGTGGTATTCTTCAGCCGGATAAAAGTCTTTAAAGGGCCGTATTGCCGTGACAATAGGGGTTTGAAAGCGGGCCGATTCATTGAGGCTGTCAAGGGATTGGCGGGCTAATTTTTGTTGTTCGGGGCTGTGGTAAAAAATGGCGCTGAGGTATTGTGTGCCGCGGTCAACAAATTGTCCGCCATTATCGGTGGGGTTAATTTGGCGCCAAAATGCAGCGAGTAATTGTTCGTAGGTTATCTGGGTAGGGTCATAGAATACTTGTACGGCTTCTAAGTGTTGCGTGCCTCCCAGAGAGACCTGTTTATAGGTTGGGTTTTTAATCTCGCCGCCACTAAAACCAGAGATAGCTTGGTTGACGCCGGCAAGTTTTTCAAAGCCAGCTTCTACGCACCAAAAACAGCCGCCCGCAAAAGTGGCGACAGCGAGTTGTTCGTTTTGCGTTAATAAGGTCAGACCGGTGTTTGCAGTGGCTTGATTGTTTTGGGTGTTAATCACCACAAGAGCCGCCCCCGCTAAAATAAGGCTAATGATTAATAATTTCATAGAATTTAAGTATAAAGCGTTACCAAAAAAGAAGGCGTAAAACTGTTAATTAATAGGATCTTGATTTTTTTGTTTGGTTCCGTATTTTGAATGAGTGACAGGTAAACCTATGAAATTAATAAAGAAAGTGGTATAGTTGCTTCCAGCGTTAAATCTGCATTACTAAAGTTTCATTATTCGTTCATTTCACAGTCTCTTTCACTAGGGTCGAATTGATTTCATAGTGTGGTGAATTTCCTGAAGGCGTTTCAAAAACGTTCGTTTGCTTTTCAGTTGATACCTTAAAATACACCCATAGCTGCAGTATGGCGCTCTATTTAATTATTTAGGTATATGCATGACTCTTGATACTACAGTAACGTTATTTAAGGATTTAAATTTATCCGACCCAGTTTTAAAAGGATTAAACAGTGTTGGCTATGAAACGCCAACCCCCATTCAAGCTCAAACTATTCCGCCGTTATTGGCTGGAAAAGACGTATTAGGTGAGGCGCAAACAGGAACCGGCAAAACGGCCGCGTTTGCTTTACCTATTTTATCGCGTATAGACACCAAGAAAAAAATACCACAAGTTTTAGTACTAGCACCAACCAGAGAGTTAGCGATTCAGGTTGCAGAAGCTTTTCAGACCTATGCAGCAAAAATTAAGGGCTTTCACGTGCTGCCGGTTTATGGGGGCCAGGATTATAGTGGACAAATAAGAGCCTTGAAGCGGGGCGTTCATGTTGTAGTGGGCACGCCAGGACGGGTCATGGATCATATGCGTCGCGGCACCTTGAACGTTAGTGAGTTGGATTGCTTGGTTCTTGATGAGGCCGATGAGATGCTCCGGATGGGTTTTATCGATGATGTCGAATGGGTCATGGAGCAAACACCACAAGATCGACAAATCGCCCTATTTTCTGCAACGATGCCTAAAGAAATTAGGCGTATTGCACAGCGTTATTTGAACGCTCCTACAGAGATTACCATTAAGGTTAAAACCACAACGGCAGAAACTATTCGCCAGCGATTTATGACCGTTAGTGGTGTTCAAAAGCTCGATGCGTTGACCCGTATTTTAGAAGTTGAATCCTTTGACGCCATTATTATCTTTGTAAGAACCAAAACGGCAACGGTCGAGTTGACAGAGAAATTATCAGCGCGGGGCTATGGGGCAGCGGCTATCAATGGCGATATTGCGCAAAATCAGCGCGAGCGGACCATTAATCAGTTTAAAAAAGGCAAGTTAGATATTTTAATTGCAACGGATGTTGCCGCGCGGGGTTTGGATGTGCAGCGCATCAGTCATGTGATCAATTATGATATTCCTTATGACACCGAGTCGTATGTGCATCGTATTGGACGTACCGGGCGGGCCGGGCGCGAGGGCGAAGCGATTTTATTTGTAGCGCCACGTGAAAAAAGAATGCTGTCTTCTATTGAGCGGGCAACGCGTAAGAAAATTGAACCGATGGAATTGCCATCGACAAAAGTGATTAATGAAAAGCGAGTGGGTCGTTTTAAAGACAAAATAAGCGAGACTGTTGCAGGTGGCGATTTGGCTTTCTTTGAGAAGCTATTGACCGACTATCAGCAAGAACATGACGTGTCTACAGTTACTGTCGCGGCTGCTTTGGCGAAGTTATTACAGGGCGATGAGCCGATGCTGATTGAGAAGAGTGCAAAGCGTCAACGAGGTTCTGATGAACGATCTCAAGACAGAAGACCGCAACGCAGCTCTGATGATCGTAATAAAGGCCGTAAGCCGAAAGAAAGAAGCCAGTCAGCAGGTGCTGAGAAAGGCGTCGCTAATCGATCGTCAAGAAAAGGTGCTCCGGGTGTTGAAATGGAGCAGTTTAGACTCGAGGTAGGTAAAAATGACGGTGTACAACCCGGGAATATTGTTGGTGCAATTGCCAATGAAACAGGGTTAGAAGGTGATCTGATTCAGAAAATAAAGATTTTTGATGATCACTCAATGGTGCACTTACCGGAAGGGATGCCGAGATCTTTATTTCGCTCGTTAAAGAAAGTCTGGGTTTCGGGTAAGCAGCTTAATGCTTCTATTGTTGGCGGTAAAAGTAAGTCTAAAACAGAGGCCGGTGGTTCTTCTGAGAAGAGTGGTGCTAAAAAAAACAAACCAAGTAAATAAAGGTGTGCGGTGTGCTTGTTAGCTAAAAAGAGTATCTAATTTTGGCTGGAATCGTTATGTTATTAGCTATAGAATGCCCGCCTATTAGGGTGATTTGTTTTTCAAATAGCACGACAACGTGGAGTTAGGTGTCAAGAGTGACCATAGTTTTGGAAGATTTAGTTCAAACCCGTATCCCGACTAAACACGGTGAGTTTGATTTGCATTATTATTCTAATAATGTGGACGATAAGGAGCATATTGCCTTTGTAAAAGGGGATGTTTCTGGGGTTAAGGATGTTCCTGTAAGAATACATTCTGAATGCTTTACCGGGGATGTGCTAGGGTCAAGGCGTTGTGATTGTGGCGAGCAGTTGGATCTGGCGTTACAACTTATTCAAGAAGCGGGCGTGGGTGTTTTGGTGTATTTACGTCAAGAAGGCCGCGGTATTGGCTTATTGAAGAAATTACAGGCTTATAACTTGCAGGATGAGGGTTTAGATACGGTTGATGCCAATATTCATTTAGGGCATTTAGCGGATGAACGAGAATATAATTTAGCGGCTTTGATGTTAGAAAGTTTAGGCGTAGATTCGATTCGGTTGATCACTAATAACCCTAAAAAGATTGAAGACCTGCGTCAGTTAGGGGTGTCGATTGTAGGGCGCATCGCGATTGAATCAGACTATCACAGTGATAACCTCGATTATCTTAAAACGAAGGCTGAAAAGATGCGCCATTTATTGTCTTTTCCAAAGGCTGAAAAATAAGACCAGAGTAAAAATATTTCTGTGTGGTGTCTTTTATGGGGCTAATAGCGTTTCTGTTAGCTTGATCCAATAGGCGGCGCCAACCGGCAGAATGGCATCATTAAAGTCGTAGTGCGGGTTATGTAGTAAGCAAGACCCTGTTGAAGGGCCATTGCCAATCCAGATGTAGCAGCCGGGTTTTTCTTTGAGCATAAAGGCAAAATCTTCTGCCCCCAGGCTGGGCTCGGGTGTAAGGTCAACGCCATTTTCACCGGCAATAGTGGTTGCCACTTGGGCGCATAAATGTGCAGCTTCCTCAGTGTTCCATGTAACGGGATAGCCCGGATTTTCAGGATTAAACTCAAGAGTAGCTTGTACGCCAAAGCTTTCACACAGGGAGCTAGTCAGGTGTGTAATGGCATTTTGTAAGTGTTGTTCAATAGCAGGGCTGAAACAACGGAAGGTTCCTTTGAGTTCCACAGATTCAGGGATTGCATTCCAAGTATTGCCGGCGCGCACTTGCGTGATGGAGATAACAGCGGCCTCGGCAGGATCGGTGGCGCGACTGATGATGGTTTGTAGTGCGGTTATAAGTTGCGCAGCTACAACGATGGGGTCTTTTCCAAGGTGAGGCATCGCGGCATGTGTTGCTTGCCCTGTGACGGTAATTTTAAAGCAGTTGAATGCGGCCATCATGGCCCCTGCTTTGACAGCAAAATGCCCTTCAGGGAGGTCGGGGAAATTATGCATCCCGTAGATACTGTCAACGGGAAATTGTTTAAATAAGCCCTCTTCTATCATGCGCAGAGCCCCTGCCCGCCCTTCTTCGGCTGGCTGGAAAATAAATCGGACGGTGCCGTTAAAATTTCGGTGTTGTGATAAGTAGCATGCCGCACCGAGGAGCATTGCAGAATGGCCATCATGGCCACAGGCATGCATTTTGCCGCTGTGCGTGGATTTATAATGAAAAGAATTTAGTTCTTGAATGGGTAGTGCGTCCATGTCTGCGCGTAGACCTATTGTAGCGTGACTATCGCCAGCGGTAATAGAGGCGACGACGCCTGTGCCGCCAAGACCTTGGTGAACGTCAAGCCCAAAGCTTTTAAGTTTGTCGCTGATAAATTGTGCCGTTTTGATCTCTTCAAAAGCGGTTTCTGGGTGTTGATGCAGGTGTTGTCGCCATTGGCACATATCGTTAATAAGTGACGTTAAAAAATCTTTAGGCGTATTCATGGCATCGATTCTGGTTTGTTAAATATGGTTGTGATGAGCCTTATTAAGGATAAAGTAAGATAAGATGATGTGATTGGCAAGGGTTCTATGGGTTAGATAAAGATTTCAGGGGGGTTCAGGTGAGCAGAAATGGAGAAGTCTGGTGAGTAAAACAGCATTGATTACCGGTGCAGCAAAACGGCTTGGTGCAGAGATAGCACGTACGTTACATGGCGCTGGGTTTGATATTCTGATTCATTATCAATATTCTAGAGAGCAAGCTTGTGAGTTATCTGGCCGGCTCAATGCACTGCGGCCTAATTCTGCGACATTGATTCAAGCTGATTTATTAAATACTGAAGATTGCAGCGCGTTAGTTGACTCGGTTCCAAAGGATTTAACCGTTTTAGTGAATAATGCTTCGGTGTTTTATCCTACAGAATTGGCGACAGTAGCAATGGCTGATTGGGATGAGTTATTGGGTGTTAATTTAAAGGCGCCCTTCTTCTTGTCGAAAAGTTTATGGCCGACTCTTGCCTCTCAACAAGGCTGTATCGTTAACATTACCGATATTCATGCCGACAATGGTTTATCTGGGCACCCAGTTTATAGTATTGCAAAGGCAGGGTTAGAGGCGATGACCCGGGTTTTGGCAAAAGAGTTTGCGCCGGCTGTTCGGGTGAATGCGGTGGCGCCAGGGGCGATTTTGTGGCCAGAAGGGAGTGATGAAATGGACGAGGCCAAAAAAACGGTGCTATCGCGTATTGCGTTAGGGCGGTGCGGTCAGCCGGACGATATTGCTAAAGCGGTACTTTTTTTGGTTGACCAGGGCCAGTATATTACGGGTCAGGTTGTTACGGTAGACGGTGGAAGAACCTTGTTTAGTTAATCTAGGGCGTCTGTTTTTTGTTGCCTAAGATTTGATTTATTAAAGTTTTCCCAAAGTTCAGCATATTCTATGTTAGTTTCGGGATGTCTAAGATTTGGTGAAATCTCGGCGAGTGGCTCAAGTACAAAAGCATAGCGGGTAATTTCATCGCGAGGAATTTGTAGTCGTCCTTCTGAAAGAATTAGGTTTCCATAGAGGATTAAGTCAAGATCAAGTGTTCGGGCCTCGAACTTGTTACCGCCATGTACGCGGCCGTGTTCCTTTTCAATACGTTTGAGTGTTTTTCCTATTGTTTTGACGGGTAACTCTGAATTGAAAACGGCAATAAGATTAAAGAAGTTGGCGCCGGTGAAGCCTACGGGTTCGGTTTCATACGTGCTCGAGGTTTTTAGCGTACCAAATTCTTTTTCTAGGGCAATTAAACACGAAGGAATATTTTTTTCCTTTTTAATGTTACTGCCTATACTGATATGTCCAATGGGCATGAATTATTTCTGGCCTCTTTCAATAATGATACCGACATCCCGTGCGGTACTGATAGCGCCTTTTTTATTTAAGGTTAACTTGACCCACGGGGTATTAAATTCTTTTAAGACCAATGCACAGATTTCTTCGGCTAATGTTTCGACTAATAAGAATTGACTAGGTTCAACAAAGGCGGTGACTTGTTGCGTAAGAGCCTTGTAGTCGAGAGTGTCTTCAATATTGTCGGTTTGGCTTGCTTTACGGATGTCGTAAGCAAGCTCAAAATCAAGAATCAGTGTTTGTTTGGTATTGCGCTCCCAGTCATAAATTCCAATGATGGTGTCAATTTCCAGACCTTTTAAAAATATTATGTCCATATGTTTCCTGAAATTAGGATAAGTATTTTAAATTGTCGCTTATAGTAGCAAGTAATACGTTCTATAGGTATGGGATAAAAGCATTGTTAACGGGATTGGTGTTGTTTTTATTATTTGAATTTAAAAATAAAAATCTCTAGAGTGGTGTTTAGTACGATGTTTTAAAGTTATCGAGAAGTCGTGGAGTAACTTTAATTTAATTAAAAATTACTAAGGTGAAATGAATGTTTGAATGGTTAGTTATACCTGTCGCTTATCTATTGGGATCAGTTTCGAGTGGTATTATTGTTTGCAAATTGATGGGGTTTGATGACCCGCGCGAACACGGCTCTCAAAACCCAGGAGCAACAAATGTTATGCGTGTTGGCGGTAAGAAGGCGGCGGGCATTACGCTTTTTAGTGATTTGTTAAAAGGGTTATTAGCGGTCTGGTTGGCAAAAATTGTGAGTGATTCTAACAGTATTGTGATGCTTTCAGCATTGGCGGTTTTTTTAGGTAACCTATTCCCTGTTTTTTTTAATTTTAAGGGCGGTAAGGGTGTTGCTACCGGTTGCGGGGTGCTTTTAGGCTTGTCTTGGGGTTTGGGGCTTGCTGTGGCGCTCACGTGGATAATAGTCTTAAAAGTCTCGAAAGTCTCATCGCTATCGGCATTGATTGCGGGTTGTTTGACGCCGATTTATGCCTGGTTCATCGTTGCCGAACCAGAATATATTTTTATCGCCACAGTTATTTCATTGCTTTCTTTATGGCGACATAAGGCGAATATTTTGCGTTTGATTCAAGGTACAGAAGACTAATTAAGGGGCATTTAATTCATTGATCGGCCAGCGAGGGCGGCCCTCTATAATAAGAGGCTCTTGGTGGCCGGTTAACAGGCGTTGGCAGCCAGCGTAGGCGATCATAGCGCCGTTGTCGGTGCAGAACTCAAGTCTTGGAAAGAAGAGTTCGGCGTTCTTTTTGTCGGTCATTGCCTTAAGAGAGGCTCTAATTTGGGTGTTGGCACTAACGCCGCCGGCAATAACTAATCGATTAAGTTGAGTTTGTTCGAGTGCACGCTTACATTTAATCGTTAATGTTTCGGCCACGGCCTGTTGAAATGCTAAGGCAATATCAGCTTTATCCTGATCGCTTTGCGGCGTAGAGAGTAGCGTGTTTTTTGTAAACGTTTTGAGGCCGCTAAAGCTGAAGTCCAAGCCGGGACGATCGGTCATGGGTCTGGGAAACTTAAAGCGGTTCGGTATTCCTTGTTCAGCTAGCTTGGATAAATAAGGTCCCCCGGGGTAGCCAAGACCAAGCATTTTAGCTGTTTTATCAAAGGCTTCACCGGCGGCATCATCAAGCGATTCCCCTAAAATTTCATAGTGTCCAATAGCGGTTACTTTTACCAGTAAGGTATGGCCGCCAGAAACTAAAAGGGCCACGAAAGGATAAGGCGGTGGGTTTTCTTCCAGCATCGGAGCGAGCAGGTGCCCCTCCATATGATGGACAGCTATCGAAGGTACTTGCCATGTCCAGGCAAGACTTCGCGCTGTGGCGGCGCCAACCAGTAAGGCACCAATGAGGCCCGGTCCGGAGGTGTAAGCGATACCGTTGATGTCTTTGGGTGTTAAGCCGCTATCCGTTAATGTTTGCTTGATGAGCGGGATAAGTTTTCTGATATGATCCCGAGATGCGAGCTCAGGAACAACCCCGCCATATTCGGCATGAATGGCAATTTGGCTGTGTAGAAAATGGCTGATAAGCCCTTTTTTTGAGTGAAAAATAGCGACGCCAGTTTCATCGCAGGATGTTTCAATACCTAATACATACATTTTGGGGTTTATTTATGAGTTAGTTATACAGTATAATTATCGGTTCATCTTGAATTAGATCCCAATGTTGGGGTCTTAAAGTAACGATTTTAGCAAATTAGGTCATTAAATGCCGTCAATAAAAGTTAAAGAAAATGAGCCATTTGATATCGCAATACGTCGATTCAAGCGCTCTTGTGAGAAAGCAGGTGTTTTAGCAGAAGTGCGTCGCCGTGAGTTTTATGAAAAACCAACGGCTGAGCGTAAGCGTAAGTCAGCTGCTGCAGTTAAGAGGCACCAGAAAAAATTGGCGCGTGAACGTTATGCGTTGAAGAATTTACGTCGTGGTCGCCCACAACTTTAATTGTATCAGCAGAGGCATTGATGACAGCTTCAATTAAAGAACGCATCAGAGGCGCTATGAAAGCAGCCATGAAGGCGGGTGACAAGCCTCGATTGGGTGTTATTCGTTTAATGATGGCTGACATCAAGCGTCGTGAAGTTGATGAGCGTATTGAGTTGAATGATCATGAGGTCATTGTTGTACTTGATAAGATGCTGAAGCAGCGACGTGAGTCAATAGCGCAATATCGACCGGCAGGTCGAGAGGACTTAGCGTTAGTGGAAGAGCAAGAAGTCACTGTGATTCAGGGTTTTTTGCCACAGCCGCTGTCTGAAGATGAGATCAATACGATCGTTTTGGAGGCGATTACGGCTTCAAATGCTACTGCGATTAAAGATATGGGTAAGGTTATGGGGCGAGTCAAGCCCAAAATGCAAGGCCGTGCCGATATGTCTATAGTGAGCGCTAAGATAAAAGGGATGTTATCAGCAAGTTAGTGCAGTGTTCTTGTTAGTTGGCTCTGTAGGTTTTTTCGCCGTATTGTAGTATGGCTGGATTAATCCCTTCTGTTTTTATCGATGATCTTCTGACGCGCGTAGATATCGTTGATTTAATCGATAGTTATCTCCCCCTCAAAAAAACAGGGAGCAATTATGTTGCTCGTTGTCCTTTTCATACTGAAAAAACGCCTAGTTTTTCTGTCAGTCGTCGCAAGCAGTTCTATCACTGTTTTGGTTGTGGGGCCAGTGGCAATGCGATTGGTTTCTTGATGGATTATAGCCATCTAAATTTTGTCGAGGCCGTTGAGGACTTGGCTTCTTTTGTTGGCATTGACGTGCCTAGAGAAGAGTCAGCAACGACGCCATTGACTGGCAAACAAGATTTGGCGTCGCTCTATGCTGTGCAGCAGCAAGTGGCAAAATTCTATGCTCAGCAGTTGCGTGATTCTAACAATGATGGTTTAGCCGTTCAATATTTTAAGGATCGAGGTGTTTCCGGTGAGGTGGCTCGTGATTTTTTATTAGGGTATGCGCCTGACCAGTGGCATTTGTTGGCAGATCAATTTGATATTGAGCTTTTGAAAAAAGCTGGCTTGCTTATAGCGAAGGAAGATGGTCGTAGCTATGACCGTTTTCGTGGGCGAATTATGTTTCCGATTCGAGATCGGCGCGGGAGGGTTGTTGCTTTTGGCGCGCGGGTTTTGGGTGATGCGTTACCGAAATATCTTAATTCTCCAGAAACGCCTGTTTTTCATAAGAGCAATGAAGTTTATGGTCTGTATGAATTATTGGAGAAAAAAGGACGGCCTGCGCAAATATTATTGGTCGAAGGCTATATGGATGTTATTGCCTTGGCTCAATTTGGCCTTAGAAATGCGGTAGCTACTTTGGGTACAGCGCCAACAAGGGCGCATTTTGATTTATTGTTTCGTTTTACAACTGAAATAGTTTTGTGTTTTGACGGTGATGAGGCAGGGTTAAAGGCGGCGTGGCGGGCTATTGAGGCGGGTCTTCCTTGCTTAAAAGATGGTCGGCATATTAGAGTCATGTTGCTTCCGGAGAAGGAGGACCCTGACTCATTAATTCGTCGTGAAGGTGTAGGTGCTTTTTTGGCTCGGCTTGCGGCGGCATCACCGTTGTCAGATTATTTTTTTAGTCGCCTGGGCGGGGCTTTGGATCTGCAGACATTAGAAGGGCGGGCGGCGTTGATGCTTAAAGCCAATGCTTATCTGAAAACCTTGCCCTCAGGGTATTTCAGAGAAATGATGGTTGGTAGGTTAAATGAGCAAGTCGAGCATGTGACTCTTGATCTAGGGTCGGAGGGAACAAAGCGGCGCAGCGATATATCTAAAGAAAAAGTGACTCCCGCGCGCACGGCGAATGCGTTGTTATTACAAAACCCAGAGCTTGCGCAGTCTCAGTTTTTAAAGGACGGTGTCGATTTGTCTTTGGACTCGCCAGGACTTAATTTATTGCGGAAGGTTTTGTCGGTAATAGCGGAAAAATCAGAATTAACGACCGGTGGCTTGTTGGAAAATTTTCGCGGGGAACCTGAAGAAAGTCAGGTTCGGGCTCTTATTCAGGTGCCTGTATTGGTTCCGGAGTCGGTTTTGGAGGTGGAGTTTGCCGGGGCAGTAAGGCGGTTAGTCGCTCAGGTGGTGGAGGCTGATTTGGCTCAGCTGCTGAAAAAAGAGCAGGTGTTAGGCCTTACTCTGGATGAAAAAAAGAAAATGTTGCGTTTTCTTGCTATGAAATAAGGTTTGTCTGTTCTTTTTAACGGGTATGTGAGTTATAATGAAAAGTTATTTGATAAAGACATTAAGATAGATGAATCAACAATCTCAGCAATCTCAGCTCAAACAACTTATTTCCAAGGGTAAAAATAAAGGGTACTTAACGTACGCTGAAATCAATGATCATTTGCCGAGCAATATTGTAGAGCCTGATCAAATTGAGGATATCATTAGTATGATTAATGATATGGGGATTGAAGTTCATGAGGTTGCGCCTGATGCTGATAGTTTGATGTCGGGTGCGGCAGGAGCCAGTACTGATGATGAAGCGGCGGCTGAAGTGGCGGCCGCTTTGGCTAGTGTTGATGGTGAGTTTGGTAAGACTACGGACCCCGTTAGAATGTACATGCGGGAAATGGGTTCTGTAGAATTATTGACGCGTGAAGATGAGTTGAAGATTGCGAAACGCATTGAAAAAGGTCATAAGCAAGTAGTTGAGGCTTTAGGCCATGCGCCTTATATTGTCGATGAGTTTTTGTTGGATTTTGCGCTTATTGGTAGTGAGGACGGACCAAAATTAAAAGATATTGTCGTTGATTTTGCCGATTATACTGAGCCTGAGGTCGTTTTGCCGGGTATTAATCGAGCCGTTGATGCTGTTGGTGAGGAGGAAGAGCCTGAAGAAGTGCCGGAATTAGCCTATGAAGATGTAAAGGAGCGGATAGATGTACTGGCTGTCTCTTTGAAGGGGGTTTATTCGTTACTGAAGAAGAGTGCTTATGATAGTGCTAAAACACAGGATGCTTTAGGGCAATTAGCAGATATTTTTCTCGAATTTAAATTTGCGCCTAAATATTTTAAGCGATTAGTTGATTTTCAAGGTAGCGTTATACAGGATGTACGTGATCAAGAAAAAACTATTTTGGATATTTGTGTTCGTGATGCCAAAATGCCACGTAAGGAGTTTATTGCATCTTTTGTCAGTAATGAGCCAAATCTTGATTGGGTGGAGCCGCATATTGCTTCGGGAAAAACTTACTCTGAGGTCTTACAAGAAAAAAAGGGTACGATTTTAGAAGCGCAAGGCACTTTACTTGAAATTGAGAAACGTTATAAGTTGTGTGTTAATGATTTAAAAAATATTAACCGCCGGTTAACGATTGGTGAAGCGAAAGTCCGCCGGGCAAAAAAGGAAATGATCGAAGCTAATTTGCGTTTGGTTATATCTATAGCAAAGAAATATACTAATCGGGGTTTGCAGTTTCTTGATTTAATTCAAGAAGGTAATATCGGTTTAATGAAGGCGGTAGATAAGTTTGAATATCGTCGGGGCTATAAATTCTCTACTTATGCGACTTGGTGGATTCGTCAAGCCATTACTCGCTCTATTGCTGATCAGGCAAGAACGATTCGTATTCCGGTTCATATGATAGAAACGATTAATAAGTTGAATCGTATTTCCAGACAAATTCTTCAAGAACAGGGGCGAGAAGCAACGCCAGAAGAGTTGGCCGAGCGCATGGCGCTGCCTGAAGATAAGGTGCGTAAGGTCTTAAAGATATCTAAAGAACCAATTTCAATGGAAACGCCTATTGGTGATGATGAAGACTCCCATTTAGGTGATTTTATTGAGGATTCTAAGGTTCTTTCCCCCATTGAATCGGCAACGGTAGCAGGTCTTATGGAGTCTACACAAAATGTTTTAGCGGGCTTAACTGCTCGAGAAGCTAAGGTGTTGCGTATGCGTTTTGGTATTAACATGCATACTGACCACACGCTGGAAGAAGTTGGCAAACAGTTTGATGTAACGAGAGAAAGGATTCGTCAAATTGAAGCAAAGGCACTGCGTAAATTGCGTCATCCTTCGCGTTCTGAGCAGTTGCGCTGCTTTCTAGAAAATGATTAGTCTTCCAAGATTAGCCGTACGAACTATGCTTACCCGTGTAAAATTTACGCTATCCTTCTAAAACAATTAATTTATCGGGCCCTTAGCTCAGTTGGTTAGAGCATCCGACTCATAATCGGCAGGTCGTAGGTTCGAGTCCTACAGGGCCCACCATAATTTGAAAAGCCTTAAAAGCCTTAAAAGCCTTAAAAGCCTTAAAAGCCTTAAAAGCCTTAAAAGCCTTAAAAGCCTTAAAAGCCTTAAAAGCCTTAAAAGCCTTAAAAGCCTTAAAAGCCTTTGGAGTAATACTTAATGAGTAATAATTTTATTTTCACCTCAGAATCTGTTTCAGCAGGTCACCCTGACAAGTTAGCTGATGCCGTATCCGATGCTATTTTAGATGCTGTTTTAGGACAAGACCCGACCTCTCGGGTTGCTTGTGAGACCATGGTTAAAACCGGGATGGTTATTCTGGCCGGTGAAATTACCACCCATGCGGTGATCGATACCGAAGCCGTGGTTCGAGAAACGGTTAAAGCGATTGGCTATGATAATCCGGAATGCGGTTTTGATGGCAATACCTGTGCCGTACTGAATGCAATTGGTAAACAATCCCCTGATATTGCCATGGGTGTTGATGATAGCGACGATCATGAACAAGGCGCTGGCGACCAAGGTTTAATGTTTGGTTATGCCAGCAATGAAACCGATGTGTTGATGCCCGCCCCGATTACTTACTCGCACCGTCTGGTAAAACGTCAAGCAGAATTATTGCTCAATAAAACCCTGCCGTGGTTACGTCCAGATGCGAAAAGTCAGGTGACCTTCCGTTATGAGAACAATCAACCGGTTGCGGTGGATGCTGTGGTGTTATCGACGCAACATGGTCCTGAAATTAGTCAGCGCGAATTACATGAAGCGGTGATGGATGAGATTATTTTACCGGTACTGCCGGCGGAATGGTTGCACCGAGAAACAAAATACCTGATTAACCCAACGGGTCAATTTATTATTGGCGGCCCTGTCGGAGATTGCGGACTAACGGGACGTAAAATCATTGTCGATACTTATGGCGGTATGGCGCGTCATGGCGGCGGAGCTTTTAGTGGTAAAGATCCTTCCAAAGTTGATCGTTCAGCCGCTTATATGAGTCGTTATGTGGCCAAGAATATTGTCGCAGCCGGTCTTGCCGAGCGCTGTGAAATTCAAGTTTCTTATGCGATTGGTGTGGCTGAGCCGACCTCGATCAGTGTTGAGACCTTTGGTACCGGTGTCATCAGTGAAGATCGCTTAGTTGTTTTGGTTAGAGAGCATTTTGACCTTCGCCCCAAAGGCTTAATTGCCATGTTGGATTTGTTAAACCCTATTTATGGCACTACGGCGGCATACGGACATTTTGGCCGTACCGAAGACAGTTTCAGCTGGGAAAAAACCGATAAAGCCGATGCTTTGCGCATTGCTGCAGGAATCTAATTTCGCAAGTCAGCGATTAAAAATAGAAGGATAGTTTAATGTCAGATTATAAAGTTGCCGATATTGCTTTGGCTGAATGGGGCCGTAAGGAAGTTAATATTGCTGAAACGGAAATGCCGGGTTTGATGGCGTTACGGGAAGAGTTTGGTGCACAACAACCGCTAAGAGGGGCAAGAATAGCCGGTTGTTTGCATATGACCATTCAAACCGCGGTGTTGATTGAAACCTTAACGGCACTCGGCGCTGAGGTGCGTTGGTCTTCGTGTAATATCTTTTCAACGCAAGACCATGCAGCGGCAGCGATGGCAGCGGCGGGCATTCCGGTTTTTGCCTGGAAAGGTGAAACAGAAGAAGAAGCTGAATGGTGTATCGAACAAACGATTATCGGTACGGACGATTGGCGTCCGAATATGATTTTGGATGACGGTGGCGATTTAACCGTCATGATGCATGAAAAATTTCCAGAATTGATGGCCGATGTTAAGGGCTTGTCAGAAGAAACCACTACCGGCGTGCTGCGCTTGTATGAGATGGTGACTAAAGGAACCTTGAAAGTGCCGGCCTTTAATGTCAATGACTCGGTGACTAAATCGAAGTTTGATAATCTTTACGGCTGTCGTGAATCATTAGTAGACGGTATTAAGCGCGCCACAGATGTGATGGTGGCCGGTAAAATTGCCATAGTGTGTGGTTATGGCGATGTCGGTAAAGGATGTGCCCAATCATTACGCGGTTTAGGCGCGACGGTTTGGGTCACTGAAATTGACCCGATTTGTGCACTACAAGCCTCAATGGAAGGTTACCGCGTTGTGACCATGGAAGAAGCCGCTCCCATGGGTAATATCTTTGTAACGGCAACCGGTAATTTTAATGTCATTACTCACGATCACATGGTTGCGATGAAAAATGAGGCGATTGTTTGTAACATCGGTCATTTTGATTCTGAGATCGAAATTTCAGCATTACGTCGTTATACCTGGGAGAACATTAAGCCACAGGTTGACCATGTTATTTTTCCAGACGGTAAGCGTATAACCGTTCTAGCAGAAGGGCGATTGGTTAATTTAGGTTGTGCAACCGGTCATCCGAGTTTTGTGATGTCGAATTCATTTTGTAACCAAGTCTTAGCACAAATGGAGTTATGGGCGAATGCCGGTGACTATGAGGCTAAAGTTTATATTCTGCCTAAGATTTTAGATGAAAAAGTAGCGCGCTCGCATTTAAAACAATTGGGTGTGAATTTGACAGAATTAACCCAAGCGCAAGCAGATTATTTAAATATTCCGACAGAAGGGCCTTATAAGCCTGATCATTATCGTTATTAATCAAGTTAATGGATTCTCAGAAAAAATATCCACGACATTTTAGTTGTGAATTTTTCCCGCCTAAAACGGAGGCGGGTGCGGCGAACTTAGTGACGGTTCAGGCGCAATTGGAACGGATTAATCCGGACTTCTTCTCGGTGACTTTTGGCGCCGGTGGGTCGACCCGTGATAAAACAATGGAAGCGGTTGTTGCTATTCAGCGATCAGGCCGTCAGGCGGCACCGCATTTGTCTTGTGTGGCGTCAACAAAAGACAGTATTCGTAAGGTTTTACGTAGTTACCAAGAGCAGGGTGTTGCTAAGATTGTGGCATTACGTGGAGACATGCCTTCTGGCATGTTATCGGCAGGTGAATTTCGTTATGCCAATGAATTGGTTGAATTCATCCGGGCTGAGACCGGAGACCATTTTGAGATTCATGTCGCCGCTTATCCAGAAGTTCATCCGCAGGCTGGTAATGGAGAAGACGATTTAATTAATTTTAAGCGTAAGGTTGATGCCGGGGCAAATGCCGCCATCACGCAATATTTTTATACCGCGGAAGCCTATTTTGCTTTTATAGACGCTTGTGAAAAACAGGGTATTGATTTACCCATTATTCCAGGGATTATGCCGATTAATAACTACACGCAGTTGTCGCGATTTTCTGAAATGTGTGGTGCTGAAATTCCGCGTTGGTTGCGCAAGCGCTTAGAAGCTTTTGGCGATGACCGAGAATCCATTCAAGCGTTAGGCATTGAGGTGGTGAGTGAATTGTGTCAGCGACTATTGGATCATGGTGCGCCGGGGTTGCATTTTTACACTATGAACCAATCAGCACCCACGTTGCGTATTTTTGATAATTTACATAGCGATTAATTATCCTGCTCGGAGTTTTTAACGTTGGCGGGTTTTTTAGTAGTCGGCGTCTTTTTAATTTAAAGATTAGCTGTTCTTCATTTCCCTTGTAGATTGTCATGCGTATCTCACGAATTCATGTTGCTTCTCCTCTCGTTTTACACGAAAAATTCCGTTTGGAAGAAGAGGCGGCGCACTATGTGCGTTCTGTTTTACGGTTAAAGGTTGGTGCCGACGTGCTCCTTTTCAATGATGACGGCTATGAGTTTAAAGCTGAGTTTATAGAAGTCACGCGCAAAGCCGTTGTTGTAAAGATAAATGAGGCGGTTCAAAGGAAAACAGAATCTAGATTATGGATTAATTATGGTTTGGCAATTTCGCGTTCAGATCACATGGACTTTGCCATTCAAAAAGCGGTTGAATTAGGTGTGAGTGAAATAACGCCATTGTTAACAGCGCGCAGTGTGGTTCGACTTAAGCCTGAAAATAGACATAAAAAGTGTGCACATTGGCAGCGTATTGCACAGAATGCAGCTGAACAAAGCGGCCGGCAATTTGTTCCTAAAATACATTTGCCGACTGAACTGGAAGCATGGGTTAACCCGTTAGAAGGGTTTAAAATTCTATTAGAACCTACGGCAAGGCAGACTTTAGGGGACTTATCCCCGGAATCACAGAAGGTGATGGTATTGTCGGGCCCAGAGGGCGGTTTTACTGCCGAGGAGATTAAATGGGCTTTAGCCGCTGGTTTTGTTGCTGTTCGTTTGGGGCCTCGAATATTACGGACTGAAACAGCAGCATTAGCAGTGTTAACTTCGGTGCAGTTACTTTGGGGTGATTTAAGCGATTAGTCTCTAAAGTTGTCAAATTGTAGAGGCATCTCTAGTTTTTCTTCTTTAAGTAATTGAATGACTTGTTGTAGGTCATCTCTTTTTTTACCGGTTACGCGAACTTTCTCCCCTTGTATGGCGGCCTGAACTTTAAGTTTTTTATTCTTAATTAATTTAACAATTTTTCGTGCTAAAGGCGTATCAAGGCCTTGTTTAAGGGTTGTTTCTTGATGCGCTGTTTTGCCGGTTATTTGTGCTTCTGCGGTTTCCAAACAGGCCGTATTTATACCGCGTTTTGTTAGTTTCATTTTTACAATATCAAGCATTTGTTGGAGTTGGAAGTCATTTTCAGCAAATGACTTAATGATGTTATCATTAAATTCAAATTTAGCACCCGAGCCTTTAAAGTCAAAACGTGTGGTGACTTCACGGTTAGCTTGATCAACAGCATTGTTCGCTTCATGGTGATCAAATTCAGAAACTATATCAAAAGAAGGCATAAGTTAAGGGTTATAAAAGTAACAATAAAGTGTCACTATAAGGGAGTTTTTTATGATATTCAAATTCAGGAAAAAGAAATAGATTCATGGGGTGCAATTGTCAGGTTAGATTGTTTAGTTGCCGGTTTTTTCTAGCATTTTGTATAGTATTATTAACGGCTTGTTCGTCAGTCGTTAAGCAGAATGGATCACTGAGTAGTTCTGAGTTTAAAATGGCTTCGGTTGTTAAAACGGATATTAACTTAGTAACAGAAACGCATCAAAAAATTGTTTTTTTAGCTTTAAAAGAGTTGGCGCTAAAGCTATATAAACGAAATCCGAGTGAGTGGCGTAAAAGCGGCTATCAGGGTGCGGAGGAAGCGGTCACTGGATTGGTTAAGTTTCCTTTTATGTCGATTAATGGCATGAAAAGTATTGATTGTATTTGGTTAAGTGTTGATGATGACTTTGAAGGTGACCGGGTACAAGCTTTTATTGCCGGATTGCAGACTATGATTTTTGAGGCTTATCAGGGTCAGCGAGAGTTTTATATGATTGACTTTTTGGATGCTCAGAAGCTCTATAATAGCGCCCGTAATGTGGAAGTAGCCTCTTGGTTGATTCGTACAAAACAGTCAGCCTCTGGAGTGGTGTTTTTAGTCAGTTCTGGCGATTCTGAAGAGGTGAATCTAAGTTTTGAACGTTTGTTTGGAAAAATAATTAATGCTCAGGATATGATCGCTCAGATTATGGCTAATAGACAGCACCGTGTGCTTAAGTCGGCTTTGCAGTCTATGGTGACAGCGTTTATTCCAATCTAGGGAAGGTTTTATAAAAGTTAGTCATTGCTTGGATCCTGGATTGGTAAATAGCTTCGCCAACTTGTGGGCCTTTCAATGAACCGGAAGTAAATAGGTCGGTATTTATTGCTAATGCGGCTTGTTGAGCACTTTGAATAAAGGATGCCTGCGGGTAAGGTTTGTTTTCAAGACCCGTTCGACCTTTCGCATCAGCCTCACACGCGAGTAAAAATTTTTTTAATGTGTTGTCCTTTTTAAAGGCACCGATATTCAGTAACATTTCTGCCAGTGTTTCAGGTTTAAGGTGCATCACTTTATGAGCAGATGTGTGGTGTAGCATGACGTGTTGAGCAAGTGCTTTATATGATTTGGGTATTCGTAGTCGCTGGCAAAGTTGCTTTAAGATAGGGAGGCCGCCTGATTCGTGTCCTCTATGACTGGGCCAGTTGTTGGGTGAAGTCTTAGCTTTACCTAAGTCATGGACTAAGGCGGCAAAACGGGTTGCTGGATCTTTTGTTAATTGAGCAGCCTGATCAACCGTTAATAAAGCATGAATGCCGGTGTCAATTTCGGGATGATATTTTTTAGGCTGTGGAACCCCGAAAAGTTCATTTATTTCTGGGAAAATAATCGCTAACGCACCACAATTTTTGAGTGTTTTAAAAAAACAAGAAGGCTGGTCTTCAGTTAAGGCCTTGTGCGTTTCAGTCCAGACTCGTTCGGGTACAAGGTGGCTAATTTCGCCTTGTTTAACCATTTGTTGCATTAATAAACGTGTTTCATCAGCTATTTGAAAGCCCAAGTGGGCATAGCGTGCAGCGAAGCGAGCGATGCGTAAAACTCTGACGGGGTCTTCATTAAATGCAGGTGAAACATGGCGAAGGATTCGTCTTTGAAGATCACGTTGCCCTCCGTAAGGGTCGATTAACTGACCTGATGGTGATAGTGCAATCGCATTGATAGTGAGGTCGCGGCGAATAAGGTCCTGTTCTAGAGTAACCTCCGGTGCGGTGTGAAAGTTAAAGCCGGTATAGCCAGGGGCAATTTTACGCTCTGTACGTGCTAAAGCGTATTCTTCTCGTGTTTTTGGGTGTAAAAAAACGGGGAAATCTTTACCGACTGGAATAAATTTTTGGGCGATCATCGATTCAGGAGATTCTCCGATAACGACCCAGTCTTTTTCAGTAAAGGGATAATTTAAAAGTTTATCGCGGACTGCTCCGCCAACGAGATAAGTTTCCAAAATCAGTTAAGCCTTTTTTTAAGGTAACATTTTATGTTAATTCACTGCCGACAGGTAGAAGAATGTATAAGATGATAGTACTAGAAAGTGTTGATACGGTGGTTTTTATTGAGGTTTCGGGGACAACCCGAAGTTGTTGATAGAGGGATTGATGGGTGTGTTTTGGTTGAGATGATTGTTTTTTGTTTAGCATTAGGCGCCATTGCTGGGGTCTTAGCCGGTCTCTTTGGTATTGGAGGTGGGGTTATTATTGTGCCAAGTTTATTAGTTTTGTTTTCGTGGCAGGGGTTTGAAGAACATTTAGTAATGGTGATGGCGGTCGCTACATCTTTGGCAACTATTGTAGTGACATCAATAGCTTCAATTCATGCGCATTGGCGAATAGGTAATATCGAATGGCCGATTGTGCAAAAGATGGCTCCTATGGTCTTTATTGGTGCTGTTATTGGGGCCTGGATAGCTCACTATATCTCTGGGCAACTATTGAAAGGTTTTTTTGCGTTTTTTCTGATTTATGTAGGGCTTAACCTGTTGAGACCCCCCGTTGGGGGAGAGATAAAATGGCGCTTGACCGGTATGCCTTATAGCATTGGTGGTGGAATCATTGGGTTGCTTTCTTCGTCTTTGGGGATTGGGGGCGGGACGCTTACGGTACCGTATTTAGTCTACATGCAACGACCTATGCCGGTGGCGGTGGGTGTTTCTAGTGCTTGCGGTTTACCCATTGCTGTGGCGTCTTCCATCAGTTATATCGTTTTAGGGTGGGGTATCACGGCATCTATGTCGGGTTTTTTGGGCTATATTTACTTGCCGGCTTTTGTGGGGGTTATTGCAACCAGTGTTTTGTTTGCACCCATAGGCGCTAAAATGGCTACCAAGTTACCGGTAAAAAGGTTACAGCAGTGTTTTTCTGTTTTGCTTTTATTGGTAGGGTTAAGGCTCTTAGTGTAAGGGTTTATCCAAAAGCGCAGCAGTTCGGAGATTGTTAAGGAGTGAGGTGGGCTCATTACCGGTTATTGATATGATATTGCTAGGATTTTAATTTAATGCAGAGTAGAGTATGTTTCATTCATAAACTTGGTTGGTGTTTTACTTGGGTGTTAGAGCGTTGTAGCCTCTTAATGTAACGCGTAATATTTTTGTTTAATGCAGCCAGTTAGAGGAATAAAGTAATCTAGAATTATTTTTCGGAGTTTCGTATGGAAGTAAAGTTGTTAGCAGCCATTCAGTTGGTTGAGAAAACCATGTCCTGTGTAATATTAAAATTTTGGGCCTGGGTGATTCTTGCTTTTTGTTTTGTCGCGGCGACCCTCATCGGCGTAGGGGTTGGACTCATTGGGAATGCGTTTGAATTACATTCAACACTGCCGGCTGAAATTGGATCGGTCATCGGTTTTTGTGTTTGTGGTTATTTGGCTTTTGTTGTGCGAGGGACGACCATGTTACCTCGGCGTGTTGGGCATATTCGGGTGCTGGTGGATCAATTAAATGAAGCGACTGTTTTTTCAAGTCAGGAACAGCTTTCGCGTTATAAGGATGCGCTAGCAACTTACTTTGGCGATGCGACTAAGTTGGCACGAGTTGAGCGTAAAATAAGACAAGGGCTAGTGCTAATTTATACTGATAGATGTCATTCGGAACGATTTTGTTTTGGTAATTCATTTTTAACAGCCGTGGTTAATACGGGAATTAATGTATTAACAGCATTTCAGGCTGAAATTATTTTGGCTTACGTGATTAAAACAGCATCCCAAGAGACTGTTGAATTAGTAGCCAAAAAAGGGTTGTTACTGTTTGCTCAGGAGGTGAAGGCATTTTCCAAGCCACTCTGGATTGTGAATAGTGTTATGTATGTGGGATTAATACTGCTTTATAGTGTTTTACTTTATCCGTTGGCATGGGTTGATGGCATTGTTCCTTTTGAAATGGGTCTTTGGGTGAACGTTTTTGCAATGGTTTTTGCGTGGGTTTTAAAGGCGACTTTTTTGGAGTCCATTGTGGTTGCTGCATTGATTCCTATGTTTTTTTCACGGGTGGATGGGCAAGAAGTAAGGTCAGAAGATATTAAGACTTTTAGCCAGTTAGGGACATTGTTTGATGCTGAAAAATAGTTTTGTGTAATAGATTTTAAAAAAAGGCGAAGTATCATTGTATAATACCCAGTTATTTTGAAATTCAGGTTGATATATGCGGATAATTCAGGAAGCTCTAACTTTTGATGATGTTTTATTAGTCCCTGCGCATTCGACAGTCTTACCAAAGGATGTCGATCTGTCAACGCAGCTAACCCGTGAAATTAGTCTTAATATTCCGCTTGTTTCTGCTGCAATGGATTCAGTAACAGAATCACGGTTAGCGATAAATATTGCCCAAGAAGGTGGTATAGGTATTCTTCATAAGAATATGACAATTGCACAACAAGCCTATGAAGTCGGGTGCGTTAAAAAGTTTGAGAGCGGTGTGATTAGAGAGCCAATAACGGTTTCACCGCGTATGAGCATTAAGGAAGTCATGGCCTTAACGCAGCAACATAATATTTCTGGAGTACCTGTTGTTGATGGTAATGATTTACTGGGTATCGTGACGAGTCGTGATCTGCGCTTTGAGACACGATTAGATGAGTCTGTTACTAAAGTAATGACACCTAAAGACAAATTAGTTACGGTGAGTGAGGAGGCTGAGCAGCAAGAAGCGATCGCCTTGTTACATGAACACCGGATTGAGAAGGTGCTGGTTGTTAATAAAGATTTTCATCTTCGTGGCCTGATTACTGTTAAAGATATTCAAAAAGCAAAAGATTACCCGCAAGCTAGCAAAGATAGTTTTGAGCAACTGCGTGTGGGTGCGGCAGTAGGGACCGGCGCTGATACGGAAGAGCGAGTGATAGCATTAGTGCAAGCCGGTGTTGATGTGGTTGTGGTTGATACTGCACATGGACATTCCAGCGGTGTTTTGCAACGCATTAGATTAATTAAGGATATGTACCCTGAACTTCAGGTTATTGGGGGTAATATTGCGACGGCGGATGCGGCAAGAGCGTTGGTCGAGGCAGGGGCTGATGGCGTTAAAGTGGGTATTGGTCCGGGGTCAATTTGTACAACACGTATTGTAGCCGGTGTTGGGGTACCGCAAATTACGGCAATTAATAATGTTTCAGAGGCTTTACGTGGAACCGGTGTTCCTTTTATTGCCGATGGGGGCATTCGTTACTCAGGAGATGTTGCTAAAGCACTGGCATCTGGCGCTCACGCGGTTATGTTAGGGGGATTATTTGCCGGAACAGAAGAGGCGCCGGGTGATGTAGAGTTATTTCAGGGGCGTTCATATAAAACCTATCGTGGTATGGGCTCGCTGGGAGCGATGGCTCAGAAACAGGGGTCAAGTGACCGCTATTTCCAAGAAGAAGCAGAAACTGTTGAGAAACTTGTACCTGAAGGTATAGAAGGGCGTGTGCCGTATAAGGGTGGGTTAAATGCCATCATCTATCAGTTGATCGGTGGTATTCGTGCTTGCATGGGATATACCGGTTGTGAATCGATAAGTACCCTACATAATAATGCTGAATTTGTCCGGGTGACTAATGCCGGGATGCGTGAAAGTCATGTCCATGATGTCACTATTACCAAAGAAGCGCCAAATTATCGATTAGATTGATCTGTGGGTAACAGATTTGGTGCGGCCATATTGACCTTTTTTTAACTCATTTTTTCAAAAGATAAAAACTATCGTGAGCAACGAGCAAACAGCAGCTATTTATTCTCATAAAATCTTAATTTTAGATTTTGGTTCCCAATATACTCAATTAATTGCCCGAAGAATTAGGGAGATTGGTGTTTATTGTGAAATTTTTTCCTGCGAGTGTAGTGAGCCGGAAGTGATTGATTTTGCCCCGAATGGTATTATTTTGTCAGGGGGGCCAGAAACAGTAACCAGTGATGATACCCTGAGAGCACCTGAATGTGTTTTTACATTAGGGGTACCAGTGTTAGGTATTTGTTATGGTATGCAAACGATGACGGAGCAGTTGGGCGGCCGTGTAGCGGCATCGGATCATCGAGAATTTGGTTATGCGCAAGTTCGCGCAAGAGGCCATTCTAGTTTATTAATGGATATTGAGGATTCATCTTCTGCTGAAGGTTATGGTTTGTTAGATGTTTGGATGAGTCATGGGGACAGGGTTGAGCGATTGCCCGAGGGTTTTAACTTAATTGCCAGTACAGAGAGCGCGCCGATAGCCGGTATAGCCGATGAAAGTCGGCAGTTTTTCGGTGTCCAGTTTCACCCTGAAGTAACACATACGAAGCAAGGCGGTAAGATTCTGGAACGCTTTATAGTGGATATTTGTGGTTGTTCTGTGCTTTGGAATTCAAGTAATATTATAGATGAGAGCATTGTCAGTATTCGAGAGTCTGTGTCCGGAGATCAGGTTATTTTAGGGCTTTCAGGTGGTGTGGATTCATCGGTTGTCGCGGCACTTTTACATAAGGCAATTGGCGCACAGTTGGTGTGTGTTTTTGTTGATACCGGATTGCTACGGTTAAATGAAGGCGATCAGGTGATGGCTATGTTTGCAGAAAACATGGGAATTAAAGTTATACGTGTTAATGCGGAACAACGTTATTTAGACCGGCTGATCGGAGTTGTCGATCCTGAAGAAAAGCGCAAAATAATTGGTAATTTGTTTGTTGACATATTTGATGAGCAGGCGGCATTGTTAACGGATGCCAAATGGTTGGCGCAAGGAACTATTTACCCAGATGTGATTGAATCAGCGGGCGCTAAAAGTGGCAAGGCGCATTTAATTAAATCGCATCATAATGTTGGCGGCTTACCCGAAAATATGACCTTGAAGTTGGTTGAGCCGTTACGAGAATTATTTAAAGACGAAGTTAGACGATTGGGGGTTGAGCTAGGATTGCCTGAGATGATGATTAATCGACATCCATTTCCAGGGCCGGGTTTGGGGGTTAGGATCCTAGGTGAGGTTAAAAAGGAATACGCTGAGCTGTTACGTTACGCGGATGCCATTTTTATAGAAGAACTTTATCGTCATGACTTATACGACAAAGTAAGTCAGGCTTTTGCGGTATTTTTGCCGGTAAAATCGGTGGGTGTTATGGGGGATGGTCGGCGTTATGATTTTGTGATTGCTCTTCGGGCTGTTGAGACGATAGATTTTATGACGGCGCGTTGGGCGCATTTGCCGTATGAGTTTTTAGATATCGTTTCCAGACGAATTATTAATGAAGTCGATGGCATTTCGCGGGTTACTTATGACATTTCTGGAAAGCCGCCGGCTACTATCGAGTGGGAGTAGTAAAAACTATATAAGTTATTGATTTATAAGTGATTTGTGCGTTACAAAGTTTGTAAGTATACTAACTGTTATTGTTTTTAAACAGTAACTTATAAAAAGTTACTTACAAAGTTTTTACAAACTTACACCGACTACTACAAATCAATATGTTGAAACCAACCAAAACCACAAGTAAACCTCCTCGAAAACGCACCCCTAAACCCAAAATTAAAACCGATATACACAAACTGTATGACGGTGACGTAACTTTATTTTCGGACACCAAATTCTGGTGATGTGTATCAGTTTCAAATGTGGATACACAAAGAACAAAAATACATTCGTAGGTCTACCCGTAGTAGAAACTTAGAAACCAGTATTGTTACTGCAAAAGAAATGTATTTGGATATACATACCAAACTACGAATGGAAGAACCCATTTTTAGTAAGACGTTTTTGGATGTTTGTAATGAGTTTTTAGAGCACAAACTGAAGGAAGTAGGTGTCAATAAAACTCACGGACGTTGGGTTACAATAAAATCTCAAATAAAACACGTTTTAAAGTTTGTTGGTGAAGATACTAAAGTTACTGATGTTAGTTGTAGTAAATGGAACGAATACTTTAATTTTAGAAAACAGAACAATCCCACCGTAGTAAATACAACGTTAAGTAATGAAAAAAATACAATTTTAGGATTGTATAGATTTATGGTTACACGACGATATTTGCCTCCAACGTATATACCCGAATTACCCCATATCAGTCGTGTAAGTCGTAAAAGAGAACATTTTACACTTGAAGATTGGAGAAAAATTTATAGGTATTTTTAATACAAATAAGTGGAGTCAACACGATAATCCAAAAGTAGTGGAACAACGACGGTTTATTAAAGAATTTGTAATTGTATTAATCAATACGGGATTACGATTTGGTGAGTTGAGAAAAGTTAAATGGGGTGATGTAACAGTTGAGAATGTTACTGATAAAAACGATAACGATGATAGTGTAAGTGTCAGAATAAACTTAGCAGGACACCAAACTAAAAATGGAAAACCAAGGGTTGTTATAGGTAGACGTGGTGATGTATTTACACGATTAAAACGTTTTAGTGGTTATACAAAAAATAATGATTTTTTGTTTGTTGATAATGATACTGGGGAACAATTAGGTAAAGATGTTTATTACAAACATTGGAACTATTTAATTGATGAAATTGGTTTACGTGAACATAGACAGGACAATACATTTTATTGTTTTAGACACACATATTGCACTTGGAGATTGTATGGGGGGACTGACGTATTTACTTTAAGTGAGACCTTTGCACGAAACACAACAAATCAGCAAAACAACTGATTATCAATAGGACTCATCCGGTAAAATGAATGGTACCAATTTATCATAAATCA
>Ga0209992_10000723_pt1 | contig 41070 bp, 32 predicted proteins | sample 2SBtaG_2_FD_182564 | JGI IMG/M metagenome (GOLD analysis project Ga0209992, IMG submission 182564) | Deep subsurface microbial communities from Kolumbo volcano to uncover new lineages of life (NeLLi) - 2SBTROV12_ACTIVE470 metaG (SPAdes)... | ecosystem: Environmental > Aquatic > Marine >...
TTTTCAAGGTCCAAAATATCTATTATCTTACGGGTGGTACTTGTTTAAGCAGGTTTTATAAAGAAAAAAGATATTCAGCAAATAAATATGATTGAGCCTCATTTTTTAGATAATTTTGAAAATGAGTATAATAACATAATTAGTGAAATTGAAAGTATTTAAAAAGATTAGTTCAAAACAATTACAAGAATACGGTAATGGATTGAAGATGATGGGTGAAAAATAAAATAATTGAGTTCTCAAAATATTATTAGAATTTTTTTCAAAACATATACACAAAACAGTTTATATTTAAATTTGAAATTTGAAAGAAAAAAATTATGTTAGATAAAGATAGTATAATTTTTGTTGCAGGGCATAAAGGAATGGTTGGGGCTTCAATATGGAGGATATTAAAAGTTAGGGGCTATATCAATCTTATTGGTCGCACTAGTAAAGAATTGGATTTAAAAGAACAAAAGAGAGTACAAGAATTTTTTAAAGAAGTACAACCTGAAATTGTTATTAATGCAGCAGCAAAAGTTGGAGGTATTTTAGCAAATAATAATTTTCCGTATTCCTTTATTATGGAAAACATGCAAATACAAAACAATTTAATTGATTGTGCTTTACAAGCTGATATAGAAAAATTTATTTTTTTAGGCAGTTCTTGTATATATCCTAAGTATGCCGAACAACCTTTAAAAGAAGAATATCTACTTACAAACTCTTTGGAACCAACCAACGAATGGTATGCCGTTGCTAAAATAGCAGGTGTAAAAGCCTGTGAATCTATACGAAAACAATATGGGAAAGACTATGTAAGCCTGATGCCTACCAACCTATATGGAACAAATGATAATTTCGATTTGAAAAGTTCACATGTTTTACCAGCAATGATAAGGAAATTTCATGAAGCAAAAATAAATAATACTTCAGTTACATTATGGGGTTCAGGAACTCCTATGCGGGAGTTTTTATTTGTTGATGACCTAGCTGAAGCAGTAGTATTTGCTTTAGAAAACAAACTTCCAGAGTCATTATACAATATAGGTACTGGGGTCGATTTAACGATTAAAGAATTGGCGGAAACCATTCAAAAAACTGTAGGACATAAAGGTGAAATTATTTGGGACAGTACAAAACCAGATGGCACGCCAAGAAAGCTCATGGATATTTCAAAAATGTATAAGCTCGGCTGGAAACACAAAACCAACTTAGAGGTGGGTATTCAAAAGACCTACAATTGGTTTTTAGAGCACATAGACTCCTATAAACAAGTTAAACTATAATAAAACGTGACTATTGCGTACAATAAATAAAAACAATATCAGATGAAGGTTGCATTAATAACTGGAATTACAGGACAAGACGGTTCGTATTTAGCGGAGCTATTATTAGAAAAAGGCTACGAGGTTCATGGGATTAAAAGAAGAGCTTCTTCATTTAATACAGGCCGAATCGATCATTTATATCAAGATCCACATCATCCTAATCAGCGATTAATTTTGCACTATGGAGATTTGACAGATGCTATGAATCTTACTAGAATTATAGAAAAATGCCAGCCCGATGAAATTTACAATCTAGGAGCCATGTCGCATGTAAAGGTTTCTTTTGACATTCCAGAATATGTTGGGAATGTTGATGGATTAGGTACCCTCAGAATATTAGAAGCCGTTCGTTTATTAGGTATAGAAAAGAAAACAAGAATTTACCAAGCTTCCACTTCTGAATTGTACGGAGGTATGCCAGAAAATAAAAACGACAAAGGTTTTTATGATGAAAATTCACCCTTCCACCCGAGGTCTCCTTATGGAGTAGCTAAAATTTATGGTTTTTGGATTACTAAGAATTATAGAGAGGCTTACAATATGTTTGCTTGTAATGGAATTCTATTCAATCATGAATCTCCTAGAAGAGGGGAAACATTTGTTACACGGAAAATTACAAGAGCCACTGCCAGAATAGCTTTGGGCTTGCAAGGTAAAATGTACCTTGGTAATTTAGATGCAAAACGCGATTGGGGTCATGCCAAAGATTATGTGCGTATGATGTGGATGATACTACAAGCTGATAAAGCTGAGGACTGGGTAATTGCAACAGGTGAAACGACAACGGTAAGAGACTTCGTTAAAATGAGTTTTGAGGTTGTCGGTATAGAGCTAGAGTTTAAAGGTACTGGAGTTGACGAAAAAGCTTTTGTGGTAAAGTGTAACAATCCAGAATATCAAATTGAAATTGGAAAAGAAATTTTATCAATTGATCCCAAATATTTTAGACCCACCGAAGTAGATTTACTAATTGGAGACCCTACAAAAGCAAAGACAAAATTAGGATGGATTCCTGAACATAACCTAACATCGTTAGTTAATGATATGATGGTTTCTGATGTTAAATTGATGCAAAAAGAACAATATCTGAAAGATAATGGGTATAATATTAATAATTATTTTGAATAGACATGACTAGAATAATAAAGTATAAAGTAGCAACTGATACTATACTTACTTTTTCTGGAATGTTATTATTTCAGGCAACTAATTTTATAGTAGGTATTATTATTGCTCGATTTGCTAGTGTCTCAGATTTAGGTGCATTTCAATTTTTTATTGTAACAACTTCTTTTTTTGCTTTTTTTGCAAAAATTGGAGTAGATGAAAAATTAACATATGTTTTACCATATTTAGGAGGAATAAAACAAGAGGCTAGTAAAGAGTTAATTTTAAATTTATTTACAAAAGTCATAAAGTACTCATTTTTATCTGCATTAGGTACAATTCTTTTTTATAAAATGATGTCAGTTTTTTCGGTAATAAAAATCGAAATCCCAGAATCTTTTTTCTCGATTGTATATTTACCTGCCTTAGCGTGTGGTGCTATTATTGGTTCAATATTTAGATCGGAAAGTCTAATAAAAGTAAGAGCTTTTTTAATCTACTTTATTCCATCAATTACAACTGTATTGATCCTTGGGTCTATCGTAGTGTTATTTGGACTTAACAAATACAACATCTTGTTAATGAGATCATCAACATACGTACTTGTTTTAATTACTGGAATTCATCTTTTGAAAAAACATTTAAACTATAATATTCTTTCAGTAGTTAAAAAAAACAGATTAGTAACCAATCAAGTCTATGATAAAACACTTTATAAATGGTTATTCATTACGCTAATAACATTTTTAATTGAAACTGGAACTTTGGGGCTATGGATTGTTAGATTATCAAGTGATAATTACGACATTGGAGTGATCACTATTATGTTGAGATTAGCAGCGCTTACATACTTAGCACCAACAGCTATAAGTATAGTTGTCGGGCCAGTAATTGCAACTAAATATTCTAAAGGATTAAATATTCGAGCAATTAAACTCAAAACGATGCTTTTAGCCTTAAGCCTAGTTCTGTGTGTTTCTTTATTTGTATGGTTGTTTTCAAGTGAAATATTGGGCTTGTTCGGAAAAGACTTAATGGGGTATTCTATTGAGTTAAATTATATGTTAGTCGGGGCAAGTGTAGTTGCCCTCACTCAGCCTTTACAGAGTATAGCATTGGCAACAATAGGATTTAAAAAAGTGTTTTTTGTTTCGATTGTTGGAGGTTTAATCTCTGCCAGCAGCTTTTACTTTTTCGATTGCCAAGATGGTATACTTGAATCAGTAAAAGCAATTTCAAGCTCAATGGTTATTTTTGGTGGAGTTAGATTTTTATTATTAATCCCGTTTAAATCATGATTTGGTTAATTTTGATAATACAAACTTTGCAGTTAGGTCTTTGTATGAAATTTGTTAAGTATAGTAGATATAGTGGTTTGCTGATAAATATATTATGTGTTAGTCACCTTTTGCTTTATGTATTACCGTACTTATTTAATTCAAGAAACTACCCAGAAGTAGGAGAAGTAATTCTATTTAGTTCTTTGGGTATTTTAATTGGTACTTTTATTGTATCCTTGTCTTATCGCAAATCGTTTCTGTACAAAAATGATAATCATATTGAACAAGCCTTAAAGGGTATTAGACCGTTAAACAACCAGAGTCTAGTTTGGTTGTCATATATATTTGTTTCTATTTCATTGTATTCAATTTATATTACTTTACAATCTATAGGTGGTATAAATGTAATGCTAATTGCCGCCGGAGGTGGAGCAAAATATTTAGATGCTCGAGTCAATTCAATAAATAGTGGTATGTTAGGTTTATTAATTTGGTTTGGGCCAGTTTCGCTATCATACATATTTTTTGATTTACTTATTGAGACTAGGAAAAAGAAAACAAAAGCGATCATATTTTTTATACTATTAATTTCTATGTTAACCGGTTGTTTTTTACTAACGATAAGACATAATACTATTGCAATTTTTTTAATGCTATTTACTGTTCATACACTGGTAAAAGGGTTTTCTAAAACTCGCGTTATTATAATTATTATTTTTTCGACTGGGGTAGTTTACGTATTTCAGGCTATACGTATAGGAGACATCGAAGATTTTTCGATTCAAAAAATTACTGAAACAAGATCAGATGAAATCGAGCATTTAGATGTTACAGCTAAAATAATTAGCAAGGTAAATAATAATGGAAATACTTACCTTACCCATATAAAGGATATTTATATATTTTTGATTCCAAGAATTATTTGGCCAAACAAACCCATAACCAGTTTTTTAAATAGAGAATATTTTCCAAATGTTGCAAGGTCAGGATCTGAAAAGGCAATTGGAATTGTTGGTGAAGGCTATTCCATGTTTGGATTTTTTGGAGTATTCATTTTAACTATATTCTTTTCATATGTAATTTCACGATTACAGTATATGTTAGATACATTTGATTTTTCAATACTTGCTTTATTTATTATCATTTCAATCATTCCATTATCATACATTGGTATAAGAACTGGTGTTTTTGGAAAACATTTATTGAGTAATTTAATTATGATATTCCAAGTAATGTTATATCTATCTATCAGTAAAATAAAAATAGTGTAAATGATTCTACTAGATAACATAATTTTTGATTTACAAAACTATGGCGGTGTTTCAAAAGTTTGGGATTCAATTTTATGTGAATTGAAAAATCAAAAATTACCGATAGCAATTATTGCATCTTCTCAAAAAGAGAAATATAGTAATCTCAAAAGTCTTGATGTTAATTCTTTCAGATTTTTACCTATATGTATAAAAAGATATTTATGTATTAGAAATAAAGATGTAATGATTTTTCATTCAAGTTATTTTAGAGTACATTATTCAAAAAATGTAAAAAATATTGTTACAATACATGATTTTGTATACGAAAAGTTTGAAAATGGATTATCAAAATTCATTCACTTATCCCAAAAAAAACATGCCTTAAAAAAGGCAAGTGCAATTATTTGTGTATCGAATAATACTAAAAAAGATCTGTTAGAATATCACTCTTGGATAAATCCAGATATTGTAAATGTAATTTATAACGGCGTAGATAAGTCTATATATAAACCATTAGACTCTAAAGCAAGTGAAAATTATTTATTAAGTGTTGGCGGTAGGAACATTCATAAAAATTTCAATTTTACTTTAAAATTGATGAGTCTTTCAGAATTAAAACAAAAGAATATCAAACTTTTCATTGTCGGTGGTGGAGCTTTAACTAAAAATGAATTGTTACTAACGAAACAATTAGGAATTACTGAGAAGTTAGTTTATAAGGATAGCGTGTCTGATGTAGAGCTCAATAGTTTGTATAATAATGCTTTAGCATTGGTCTACCCTTCTTTTTACGAAGGTTTTGGCATACCACCTTTAGAAGCTATGTCTGCTGGGTGTCCTGTTATTTGTTCATCACTATCATCTATACCTGAAGTCGTTGGCGATGCTGGTTTATATGTTGATTGTAATAATCCTGAATCTGCAATACCACACATTAACACATTATCGATAAAAGCAGAAAGAGAAGTTGTAATAAAAAAAGGCTTCAAACAAGCTGATAAATTCTCATGGAAAAAAACGGGGTCACAAACGGTGGCTTTGTATAAAAAATTATTAAATCGAGTATGATTGTATTTTCTGGTATAGACAATGCAGGTAAGACTACACAGATAGACTTATTAAAGAGGCATTTTGAGGTGTCCGGTTCTAAGGTAGAAATGTTTTGGAGTAGAGGTGGCTATACACCAGGAATGGAAAAGTTAAAGGCTTGTTTACGGAAGTCTAAAATCTCTAAAATACACACCCAAAGAGGAGTGTCGTTGGAAAGAGAAAAGTCATTTTCTAAACCATTAATTCGTAAATTATGGCTTTCTTTAGCAATATTAGATTTAATGTTTTTCTACTGTATTTATCTACGTGCTAAAGAAATGTTTGGGGTACGAATTATTTGTGATAGATACCTTTTCGATACCCATATAGACTTTCTATTAAATTTTCCAGAAGAAAATGTATCTAAATGGCCTCTTTGGAATTTACTGATGTTTTTGAGCTTGAAACCACAACATCATTTTATCCTTACTATACCGGTAAAAGAATCTCTAATTAGATCAAAGTTGAAAAAGGAACCATTCCCAGACTCTGAAGAGACGCTAAAAAGTAGGTTAGCTAAATACTCATCTTACCATACTAGTAGTACGCATCATTTAGATTGTAGCTCTAGCATTAATGATGTTCATTCAAAAATATTAGATCATATATTATAATGAGAATTTCACTAATAGAAAAGAGAGAGAATTTTAGTGAAGTATTAGAGTCATCTTTAAAATCCAACACTTTTATTGACGTCTCATCCCAAAAAAAAACAGTTTATTATGTACATAAATATTTAAATTTTGTTGCTACTAAAGAATTGTCTACAACTGTTTTTCAGCCATTAGTAAATGAATACTCTAGTGCTATAAAATGGTGGAAAAAATTCCTTCAGTACGCCTATGTAAACATTTCAATATCAAAAATATTTAGAGCTAGATTTTCACAAAATTCTTTATTATTACCTACAGCCTATAGTGATTATTTGATTTTAGGCGGAAATCATCGTATCCGGTTATTCTCAAGTGATTTAGTTTACAGCACAGTAATTTTAAAAGTAGGTGAACAAAACAAGTTTATTAGTAATGATATCTATTGTAGAACCACTTATAAACTACGGTATAGCCCTCAAATAATTGATTATGGTGTTGACTGGATTAAAGAAGAATATTTTAATGGAACGCCGATTAATCGGATATCAAATTTTCGCTCAAATGATTTAAGACCGATCATTCAAACACACTTTGAAGGCTTAATCAATCCATCTTCTACTACTGTATCATTAAATGCATTTAGGCATATGGTTTTAGATGAGGTTAATGAAATTTTACATAATCCCAAAATAAAACTTTCAGAACAACTTCAAAAGTCAATATCTCTTAGATTTGATGCCCTTTTTGAAAATGTAAAATCGAAAGATATTTTGACGAGTTGGTCTCATGGTGATTTTCAACATGCAAATATTCTTATGAATAAAAGTAAAACAATAAATGTGATTGATTGGGAAGCTGCTAGTCGAAGGTTTAAGTTTTACGATGTTTACACACTCATTAGTGCCATTAGAACAGAGTTACCCCTTACGCAAGTGTTTGATAAAATTCAAAACGAAGTTTCACGACTTAGTTTAAACATCCCTTTTAATAAGGAGTACTTTGTATTATTTTTAATCGAAGAGTTAAGGTTTTATATTAACGAAGAGTTTTGCGAAAATTACTTTGAAACTGGGAGGAAAACTATCCATTTGTGCGAACAGATATCATACTATTTAAATGAATAAAAGAATTACATTATTTAATCAGGTTACAGGTCCTTTATTAATTGATGTAGCCAATACGTATTTGCAAAAATATGATGATGTTATTTTAGTAACCGGATCAATAGAACCCACGTATGCTGAATTAGACGAAAGAATAAAAATTATTTATAAGACCCCTTACAAGCGGTATAAGTCATATTTAAGAATCTCCACATGGTTGATGTTCTTTATGAGTAGTTTTTTTTACATTTTAATGAACAGGAATATTGGAAAAGTACTTTTAGTATCTAATCCACCTATTTTACCATTCTTGGGGAGTATTTTTAGTTATAGAAAAAACTTTAGTTACGATGTGTTAATATATGATGTTTATCCAGATGCTTTAGAAAATTTCGGCTACCTGAAAAAAGACTCCATTTTATTTAAAAATTGGGATAAATTAAACAGTTCAACATTTGAATCTGCCGAGAAGATTTATACTATTAGTAATGGGATGATGGAAATAATCTCGCGTACTGCCCCAAAAGAAAAGATTCAGGTTGTATACCCTTGGGTAAATACGTCTTTTATTAAGCCAATGTGTAAAAAGGATAATTGGTTTATTAAAAAGCATAATTTAGTAAACAAACAAGTTGTGTTATACTCTGGTAATATGGGTGTAACTCATGATTTGCTTACTGTTTTAAAAGTTGCAGAGTGTTTGAAAAATACAAATAGCGAGTATCATTTTTTATTTATAGGTGACGGCTCTCAAAAAGATAGTTTACTGAGGTATAAAAAATTAAAAAATCTCGAAAATGTAACTTTTCTTCCTTTTCAAGATCCAGAAGTTTTGCCATATTCTTTTACCTCAGCAGATTTCGGTGTGGTTTCTTTAGGTTCAGGAGCTGAAGTATTATCGGTTCCCAGTAAAACTTTTTATCAATTAGCTGCAGGCCTTGCTCTTATTTCTATATCTGAGATTGGCTCAGAAATGGAACGGCTAGTGAATGAAAATAATTGTGGGATAACGGTGAGGCCAAGTGACGTTATTGGTTTGACGAATAAACTAAGGTCAATTAACGAAAGCCAATTGGTGAAGTATAGAGAAAACTCAAGAGATTTAAGCTGTAAATTTACGGTAGAAAATGCTAAGCAATTTTTATAATTATAACTAAACATTTAATTAAATGAACATTATATATCAAAACATATTAAAAACTGCACTTTCGAGTATTGACATAAAAGATAAAGTGAATTTTGTTAAACAATATTGGTCAGCTGTTGATGAAAATATATTATTTAATTACGCTGTAAAAGATGAGGTCGCTAGCCATGTAGCCTCAATTTTAAAGGTGGGGGATTTTAGCTATAATAGTTGTTGGGATGTAGAATATGAAAAAGTAGAAAATACTATTAACGTTTTAATGTCTGTATTGGATGATGTCGCTAGTGTATTGAGAAAGCACTCAATAGAAATAGTTGCATTAAAAAATGCTGGAATAACTAGAGCTTTATATAGTAATTATGCTTGCTCCCCAATGGGAGACTTAGATTTATTGGTTAGAGTAAAAGATTTTAGGTTTGCTCACAAGGTTATTTTGGACGAATTAGGATTTACTTTTAAGTTCCGTTCAGAATTTGAAAATGAAGATATAGAGGAAGCGTTTAGAGGTGGTGGTTCGGAGTACTTTAAATTCGTTGATGGAATAAAAGTTTGGTTAGAATTACAGTGGAGACCAATTGCAGGTAGATGGATACAGCCTCATAATGAACCTGATGGGCTCTCTTTAATGAATAATTCAATTACAGTTAAGCACTCTGCTGTTAGAATACTTGCCCCAGAAGACAATCTATTACAGGTCGCTTTACATACTGCTAAGCATTCTTACGTCAGAGCACCTGGGTTTCGATTACATTCAGATGTTGATAGAGTTGTGAGATTTCAAAAAATTAATTGGCAAAAGTTTGAAGAAAAGGTTTGCAAATTAGAATTAAGAACTGCTGTATATTTTTCATTATTTTTTTCAAAAGAATTACTTGAAACACCTATTCCTATTGACATTTTAAATAAGTTAAAACCTATATGGTATCGTGGGTTGATTATTAAGTATTTTATTAATAAGGCAGATATTTTTGATCAAACTAAACCAAAGTTTTCCAAGCTAGGCTATATTATATTTAATTTGGCATTATACGATACCTTAAGCGAAAATTTTAAAGCATTTTTCCCACCGATCGATTCTTTAAAGATTAAATATCCCATAAAAACTAAATGGCAACTTCCTTACTACTATACTTTGAGATTTAAGGATTTATTACTTAAAAGGGCTAAGCTATAATATGTATAAAAAAGCAATTAAACGTCTTCTAGATTTTGGCCTTGCTAGTTTTGGTTTAATCCTCGCTAGCCCAATTTTTATAATCTTAATTATTTGCCTCCCATTTTTAAATAAAGGGGCTGTTTTTTTTACACAAAACCGTCCAGGTAAAGGCTCTAAGATTTTTAAGGTTATAAAATTTAAAACTATGACAGATGAAACGGATATTGGCGGTAAATTATTGCCGGATGAGTATCGGCTAACACTTCTTGGTAAATTTGTAAGAAAATTATCTTTAGATGAATTACCTCAATTATTAAATGTACTAAAAGGAGATATGAGCATAGTGGGGCCTAGACCTTTACTGACTGAGTATTTACCACTTTATAGCTCTGAGCAAAGAAGAAGGCATAACGTCAGACCTGGGATAACTGGTTGGGCACAAGTAAATGGTAGAAATGCAATTTCATGGGAAGAAAAATTTAAATTAGATATCTGGTATGTAGACAATCAGTCTTTTTTATTGGATTTTAAAATATTATTTTTAACAGTATTGAAAGTGATTAAAAAAGAAGGGATTAGTAGTAATGGGCATGCAACGATGCCTTTTTTTAAAGGAAACAATGAGTAATATATTAATTACATCAGCAGGGAAGAGGGTTTCATTAGTTAAGGTTTTTAAAAATGAAGCCAAGAGAATCAATAATAAATTAAAGGTATTCACTGCCGATGCAAATCCAAAGATTTCTGCTGCATGTCAGATATCTGATCAATCCTTTTTACTTCCACGAGTAAACGATCCTATGTATATTGATAAATTAATACACCTTTGTACTACTAATACTATTGGTTTGGTCATCCCAACTATAGATACTGAGCTAAAGGTTTTAGCCGAAAACAAGCAGAAATTAATGAACAGTGGTATAATACCGGTTATTTCAAGTCTTGAATTAGTTAAAAAGTGCAGAGATAAAAGGTTAATACACAATTTTTTTAAGTCAAAGCAAATTGAGGTAGCAAAGGAGTATTCAAAAAACAATTTGGAATTCCCAATGTTCATTAAGCCATATGATGGAAGTAGGAGCGTTGATACATTTTTGATTCTATCAGAAGATGATTTGACTGATTATCATCTGAATAATGAAAAGTTAATGTATTTGGAGTATATAGATCACAATGATCATCATGAATATACCTGTGATATGTATTACGGGTTAGATGGAAAGTTGAAGTGTGCAGTACCTCGAAAAAGAATTGAAGTACGAGACGGTGAGGTCAATAAAGGAAAAACTTCAAAAAACATTTTATGGGAAACCATTCTACATAAAATGAGTTTTATTGAAGGTGCAAGAGGGTGTTTAACAGCTCAGTTTTTTGTTAACAATAAAACTAGTCGAATAGTTGGGATTGAGGTGAATCCAAGATTCGGCGGAGGTTACCCTTTGTCATATCTAGCGGGTGCTAATTTTCCTAGGTGGATTTTACAAGAGTATTTGCTTAATGAAACAATCAGCACATTCAATGATTGGGAAGATAATTTATTGATGTTAAGATATGATGATGAAATTCTCGTGAAAGATTCGGATGCATAAAACAGTTATAGTTTTTGATTTAGATGATACACTTTTTAAAGAGATAGACTTTTTAAAATCTGCATATCGAGAAATAGCTTCATTATGTTGCTTAACGAATAATGAGCAATTGTATAATGAAATGATAGTTGACTTTTATGCTGGGAAAAATGTATTTAGTGATTTAGTCGAGCATAATGAGGGTTTTTCTATAACAGACCTTATAAGTATTTACCGAAGTCACCTACCCAATATTACTTTAAGTGATGGAGCAAAAGAGTTGTTTGAGTTTTTAGTGGAATCTAAAATTCCAATCGGTTTGATAACTGACGGCCGCTCTCTACAACAGAGAAATAAATTAAAAGCACTATCTCTTTCTGAATCATTTAGTGATATCATAATATCCGAAGAATTTGAATCAGAAAAACCTTCAGTGTTGAATTATCAGTACTTCCAAAATAAATATCCTGATTACCACTTTTATTACATAGGAGATAATTTTAATAAAGATTTTGTAGCACCCAATAAACTAGGATGGTCGACCATAGGTCTTTTAGATGATGGAAGAAATATTCACAAACAAAATCACAATTTATCAAGTGAGTATCTTCCGAAGTATTTTGTTAAATCATTGGATGAGATAAAAAAAATAATAAAGTACAATGAAAAATAAAATTTGGCTATCCTCTCCCCATATGGGAGGAACAGAAATGAACTATGTTCAAGAGGCGTATGATACCAATTGGGTAGCGCCTTTAGGGCCAAATGTAAATGGTTTTGAACAGGATATTATAAACTATACCGGAGTTAAAGCAGTATCGGTATTAAGCTCTGGTACAGCTGCAATTCACTTGGCATTAATCCTTCTTGGTGTAAAGTCTGATGATGAGGTCTTATGTTCTACTTTTACTTTTTCTGCATCAGCAAACCCAATAGTATATCAAAAGGCAATACCTGTATTTATCGATTCCGAAAAAGACACTTGGAATATGTGTCCTGTTTCGTTGGAAGAAGCCATTGAAGATAGAATTTCAAAAGGTAAAAAACCAAAAGCCATTATTTTAGTTCACCTTTACGGAATGCCTTCAAAAATGGATGAAATTATGGCTGTAGCATCTAAGTACAATATCCCTGTAATTGAAGATGCTGCGGAAGCTATTGGGTCTACTTATAAAGGAAGGGCGATGGGTATTCTAGGAGAAATTGGGGTTTACTCATTTAATGGAAATAAAATTATTACCACTTCTGGTGGTGGCGCTTTGGTTTCTAATAATTCTGAGTACTGTAAAAAAGCAATCTTTCTAGCCACACAGGCAAGAGATGAAGCACCTCATTATCAGCATTCTGAAATTGGCTATAATTATCGAATGAGCAATATTGTTGCAGGCATAGGAAGAGGGCAAATGGAGGTTCTAGATGATAGAGTGGCAGCTCGTAGAGCAAATCATGCCTATTATCAAGAAAATCTAGGTTCTCGACAAGGAATTACATTTTTACAAGAACCTGAAGGGTTCTTTTCTAATAGATGGCTAAGCTGTATCTTGACAAAGTCTTTTGAGCAAAGGGAAAAAATAAGATTGGCTTTAGCTAAAGAGAATATTGAGGCACGTCCGCTATGGAAACCTATGCATCAGCAGCCTGTTTTTGAGAATTATCCTGCTTATACAAATGGAGTGTCAGAAGAATTATTTGAAAAAGGTTTGTGTTTACCGAGTGGCTCAAATTTGACGAAAGAAGATTTAAATAGAGTGATTAGTACAATTAATGCAGTGATGAATGTTTAAAAAACTAGTATTAAATAGCGCAAACAAATACGCTTCGCGTTGGATTGTATTAGCAATAGATTTGTTTTTAGTTTTACAGACATTTGTAGTTGCGTATTTAGTACGATTTAATTTCTCCTTTAATTTTTCTACAGAAGATTTCTTATACCAACAGCCGTTAGTTTTAGTATTAGCCTTGGTGAGTTTTCTAACGATAGGTTCATATAAAGGTGTGGTTCGTCATACGGGTATTAAAGATGCCACCAACGTGATGTATGCAGTATCTTTAGTCGCCAGTTTATTGGTTGCCTTTGTGTTTTTGAATAGAACTTTTCATTTGTTTCCCAATTTTACCATTCCACTTTCTATTATAGTTATTCATTATTTACTAAATGTTGTGGTTTTAATAGCGAGCCGTTTCATCTTCAAAGTACTGTACAGAAAGGTAATTTCAGATTTTAAAACCTACACGAACATCATCATTTATGGTGCTGGTGATTCTGGTTTTATCACTCATTCAGCATTGGTAAAAGACACAAGTCATAATTTTAACGTGATTGGTTTTATAGATGATAATAAAAATAAAGTAGGTAATACCATAGACGGGGTAATGGTATATACTTCGGATGTATTAACCCGTGAATTTATTCTTAAAAATAAATTAAGGGAAGTAATTGTGTCAATACAAAACATTAAGCCTTCTCGCTTAATGCAGATTACAGATTATTTAATTGCACATAATGTTAAAGTAAAGGTTGTACCTGCTGTAGATAAGTGGATTGATGGAGAGTTGAATATTGGTCAGATAAAACAAGTTAAAATTGAAGACTTACTGGAGCGGGCTCCGATTGAAATAGACAATCCTGTGGTGAAGAGTGATTTGAGAAATAAGGTTGTTTTTGTTACAGGTGCGGCGGGGTCTATCGGGTCTGAAATAGCTATACAGATTTCTAGATGCAAGGCTAAACTGATTTTAATTGACCAGGCTGAGTCTCCTTTATACGATTTACAGCAAGAGTTTATGCAAAGCGGAAAAAATAGCTTTACCTCTGAAGTAGCAGATGTACGAGATGAAAAGAGAATGCAACAACTTTTTGAAGAGTATAAACCTCAAATGATTTTTCATGCAGCAGCCTATAAGCATGTTCCCTTAATGGAGGATAGCCCCTATGAGGCGATACGCGTAAATGTATGTGGCACAAAATTACTAGCAGATTTATCGGTAACTCACAATGTAGAGAAGTTTGTAATGGTTTCTACTGACAAGGCGGTAAACCCTACGAACGTAATGGGAACTACAAAGCGTGTTGCAGAGATGTACACATCGAGCATAGCAAAAACTGGGAAGACTAAATTTATTACAACGCGTTTTGGTAATGTTTTAGGTTCAAATGGTTCCGTAATTCCATTATTCAAAAAGCAAATAGAAGCAGGCGGTCCTATCACCGTTACGCATAAGGATATTACGCGCTTTTTCATGACCATCCCAGAGGCTTGTCAGTTGGTGTTAGAGGCAGGTGTGATGGGCAAAGGTGGTGAAATCTATGTGTTTGATATGGGTGAGTCGGTTAAGATATATGATGTAGCCATCAAAATGATTCAGTTGTCTGGACTTAACTTCCCTGAAGACATAGACATTAAAATATCAGGACTTCGACCAGGGGAGAAGCTATATGAAGAGCTATTAGCAAATGATGAGAATACGATCTCTACTTATCATGATAAAATTATGATAGCAAAGGTTCCAACTATGGACAATAAAGAGGTGAAGTTAAAAATCGACCAGATTTGTAGTGTAAATAGAGATGGGGATAATTTCAAAGTAGTTTCACTTTTAAAAGATTTGGTTCCAGAATATGTTTCAAACAATTCTGTCTATGAGAAATTAGATAATTAAAAAAAATAATTATAAATTAAATTGATATTTGAATTTATTATTGGTGTATTTTTTAATTCCATATAAAATTCTTCTTGACTTTTTTTATCAAATTTAGTGAATGTATAAAAAGTAGATGTTTCAATTGAAAAAATACCATTTTTTATTCTTAATGGAATGTTCGTCTTTAATTTCAATGCAATGACAGGTGATAATTCACTATGAATATTCATGAAAGTAACTTTATTTAATCCTAACCCAATATCTAAATAAAATGATTCTAAAACATTTTTTTCAATAAAGAATATTAATTTAATTGGTTTTAAATATCCCATATATTCGGCCTTTAAATTTACATTTAATGATAAATTTTGTTTTAAGAGTTGGAAAAAGAAAATATTGTTTAAATATATAGAGTTATTAAACCCATTCAAAACTGCAGGAGAGTTAAATAATTTTGAGTTGAGTGTATTAGATGTACCAAAACCAATTCCAATACTCATCTTTTTATATTGACTTTCCCAAGTTATCATTTCTTCTTTGGTGACCAAACCAATATAAGTTGAGTCCGAAAAATCTTCCTGAGAAAATAATATTGAAGTGATTATTAATAGATAAATAATTTTTATATGCATTTATATTCCGTAATGTGAAAAATTTAAATTTATATTCGCTGTTATTTTATGGATATCAACTAATTGTTTCTTAACGAAATAATTATTTTTTATAGTGGAGTTAAATTAACTAAATTGTAATTGAATTAATTAAACCATATATATTTGGTGGTAAATTAATAATATTATATGGTGCACGACAAACAGGGAAAACTACACTTGTTAACGAGTTGGTTCAACCGTTTCAAAATGATTATAAAATCTTAAACGGTGATGATTCAGATGTGCGATGCCTGTTAACGGATTTAAATTCAACAAAACGAGTACTCACTATATGTAATTAATAAATAGTTAGTCCTTGGTTAAAATTTAGACCTATATTCGGCCTGTGTACAGGATAATAAATAGTATTATTATTCTATTATCAGGACAAGTAGTGATAGTCGTGGTTTTGTTTATTGGTCAGATAATTATGAATTTATGTTAACAGAAATATTACAAGAAATTATTCTTTCGAATCAAAAAATGTTTCGGGATATGACTATTTATCCGAGAGAAATAGAATTGGACCCGAATGGAAATCATGTAATTGTGGGACCAAGCCGTGCAGGAAAGTCATACTTACTTTACCAATATATACAAAAAAAATTCTATTCAGTTGGCGAAGAAGTGAAAATTCTATTTATCAATTTTGAGGATGATAGGTTGATAGAATTTCAACATACTGATTTCCAGTTAATATTAGATGCTTATAGTAAATTATTTGATAAAAAACCTGTTATTTTTCTTGATGAAATTCAGAATATTAAATATTGGGAAAAATTTGTACGGCGTTTAGTTGATACAGAATATCAAGTTTTTATCACCGGAAGTAATGCACAAATGTTGAGTAAAGAAATAGCCACTATTCTAGGAGGTCGTTTTTAATATCTGAATTATTACCGGTCAAGATGGTTTGCATTTAGCCAAACATAATACCATTCGTATCAATGTCTCATAAAACACATATCATTCCTTGGAATATATGATACGTATTTGTTAACTTAATGATACGATAATATGAAGAATTTATATGAAAATAGATAAAATTAATACGGAAATAATAGAATTTGTTGTTGAGCATCCCAATTTGTCATCATCTAAAATCCATCAGCAAATGAATTTAGGTGTCGGCTTAGTCACTGTCAAAAGAAGATTATCAAAATGTGTCAAGCAAGGATTCTTAAAGACGGTTGGTGTTGGAAGAGCAACAAAATACTTTATTCATCCCAATTATAAATTGTTGTATCCGGTTAATTTAGATGAATATTTCAAGAAGGAAATTTATGAAAGAGAAATATTAAGCGGGTTCAATTTTTCTTTAATAACCGAAATTTTTCCAAAAGTAGATTTATTTACTCCAGCAGAACGCGAAAAGTTATTTTCATTACAACAAAAGTATAAACAGAATATTTCTCAAGTTTCAAAAACAGTCTATAATCAGGAATTAGAAAGATTGGGAATTGATTTAAGTTGGAAATCGTCCCAAATAGAAGGCAATACCTATTCATTGTTGGAAACTGAACAGTTACTAAAATATCATTTTGAGGCAAAAGGTAAGAAAAAAGAAGAAGCCCAAATGCTGTTGAATCATAAAGTTGCTTTGGATTTCATCATTGAGAATCGTGATTATTTCAAAGAAGTATCTGTTGCTAAAATTGAAGAGATACATAATTTACTAGTAAATGACATGGGTATAGAAAAAAATATAAGGAAACGACTTGTTGGGATAACGGGAACGAATTATCAGCCGTTAGATAACGAATTCCAAATTAAAGAGGCGTTATCCAATATGTGTAGTCTGGTCAATAACAAAAAGGATATTTTTGAAAAAACACTGCTTCTTTTAATTTTGATATCTTACATCCAGCCATTTGCAGATGGAAACAAAAGAACAGCACGGCTTATCAGTAACGCGATATTGTTGAATCATAATTATTGTCCGCTCTCTTTCAGAACCGTTGATTCTATAGATTATAAAAAAGCAATGCTTTTATTCTATGAACAAAATAATATTCAAGCATTCAAAACAATTTTTGTAAATCAATATGAATTTGTGGTAGAGACCTATTTTTTATAAGAAAGGGTCAGCAATAGTCTCAGGGATTACAGAGCAAAATTGTTCATATTAATTTTGAGTAATGAATTTTGAATAAATTTGATATTACAAAATTACTTTTACAAAGTGAAAGTGAAGCTCTAGAATTCAAATCATCTTTTGGTAAGGAATCAATTGTATCAATTGTTGCATTTGCAAACAAAAAAGGTAGTAAAATATATTTACTGGTATCAGACTAATGGGAAATCTTAGGAATACATGTATCAGATGAAACAATTCAATAATATATTAATCAAATTTAGCAATATACTAGTCCTTCGGTTATTCCAAAAATTGAAGTTGGCGAGATAAAAGGGAAAAATATTTATTATAGTGGAGTTAATTCAGCTAAATCGAAAAATATAATATGTTTAGGTAGGTTTTAGCAGATTTGACATTAAATATTATTTCAACTGATAGTATTCAGCCGTTTTTAATTAATTGATAGTAAAAAAATATTTTTACAACATACATATAATTGATAAGTTATACTATGAAATACACTAAATACTTTACAATATTAATCATTTTTTCATGCTTGTTTTCACAGGGTGAACGATCTACAATTTATTATAATGGAAACCCCGTTGGAATTGAAACAGGAAATTTAGTTTATAAAACAGATTCGTTGGATATGCGTTTTAGTAATATTTTCACAGTGAATCATGATTATATTCTTGAACGATTTTCGTTCTATTTGGGATTTGAATCATTTCCAGATTCAATAATTATTCAACTTCAACAGGATGATAATCAATCGCCCGGGGAAGTCATTGATGAATGGAATATTGTGATGGATGAAAATTATCCACATGGTTCAGGTTATAATATTTATACACTTACTGAATGCATTCAATTAGATGAAAATTCTTCATATTGGGTTACTTTATTGTCGAGAGGTGATGGTGTCCTTAAATGGATTCATACGGATGAGTCTTGGCCAAATGTAATGACATTAAATGGTGGTGAAAATTGGTCAAATATACAAACAAGTCCCCCTGGAGCAAATATTGTATATGGTGAACAAATTTATTATCAAGATCCAATTTGGGGTGATGTAAATGAAGATTTAATTACCAATGTTATTGATGTCTTAATCGTTGTTCAACATATTTTAGATGTAATTGAATTAACTCCCAATCAATTTTTTATTGCAGATTTAAATCAAGATGAAAATATTAATGTCATCGATGTTTTAGGAATTGTCAATATTATTTTAAGTAATGAACCATTGATGTCACAATGGTTATTAGAAGACATAAATGATAATTCAATTTCATTCGGAGAAATGATCGGTCCTGAAGTTTATAATGGTAATATTTCTCTTTATTATTTTGGAAAAGCGGGCTGATCAATGTGTCAACACCGGTTCGGTGTATTAAATGATTTACATCTTGAGTTACAATCTGAAGGAATTACAGATGTTCGCATTATGGGAATTAACGGATATCAATATATAAATGATAATAATAGTGGAATGATTGATGATAGAGTTTTACCATGGACACAGGATGTTTTAAGTGTAGATGTTTGGGGTCAATGGGATGTAACTTTGAGAGATTTATTTATTTTAGATAGAGATGGTAAGTTTATAACAAAAATTAATTTAACATCTTATAATCCGGACCCAAATTCAACTTGTGGTCAGAATTATAGTACAATTAAAAATGTGATTTTAAATGCAAGGTAATTTGATTTGGAATTAAGAACGACTCAAATTATTAAAAACTAAATTGGGATTATCAATATTCTTCTAAAGATATTTTATATTTATTTGGTCCAAAAAAGTTGAAATTAATTTTAACACAATCTCGAATTTTAAAAATTCACCATGAGGAACTAAAAAATCACTTTGAAAAATTACGAAAAATATTACATGGAGAAACTGTATCCTTTACAAAATGGGGTCCTAAATTTAGTAAAGAAATTAAAAACTCCCTTTTTTCTAACAGGTGGTACAGCACATAGTCGTTTTTATTTTAATCATCGATTCTCTGATGATTTGGATTTCTTTGTAATAAATGAATCCAAATATAATAAATATGTTCAAGTAATTCTTGGTGAATTATATAATAATAGCTTGTTTACGGTTGATTTAAAAAATGTAAATATTGGAGAAGATATATTATTTGGTAGAGATAACTCTTTATTTGAAACTAATAATTCGTAAATAACGTGTACTTTTCATTTTGAAAAATGTCAAGAATTTCATCTTGAATAATCCCATTTGTTGCTAATACTTTTTTACCTGAAGCAGGTAAGTTTTCACCTTTCCACCCACTTGTAAATCCGCCAGCTTCTCTAAGAATTAAATCGCCAGCAGTAATATCCCATGGAAATAAATTAATTTCAAAAAACCCATCAAATCGACCTTGGGCTACAAAGCATAAATCTAATGCGGCCGCACCTAGTCTTCTTATCCCTTGAGATTTTCGATAAATATCTCGAAATAAATCAAAACTTAATTCCCATTCATCGTTATGGTCATAAGCAAAACCAGTAACTAAAAATGAATCTCCTAATTTCTTTGTTTTACTTACATGAATTTCATCCCCATTTCGAAATGCACCCTTATCAATAACCGCATGGTACATTGCATCCACAGCCGGGTTATAAACAACTCCAATAACGGCTTCACTTTTATATTTAAGGCCAATTGAAACGGCAAATATAGGTAAAGAGTGAACATAATTTGTTGTGCCATCTAGAGGGTCAATTACCCAAGTCCAATCTGAACCTTTGCTTTTAAAATCTTGTTCTTCTGTCATTATATCATGAGTTGGGAATTGACTTTGAATTTTTTCAACAATTAATTTCTCAGAAGCTAAATCTGCTTCAGAAACTAAATCTACTCGAGATTTTTGCCTTATATTTTTCAAATTTCCATAATGGTACATTAAAATTTCACCTGCTTCTTTTGCAAGTGACATTGTAAAGTTTAATTTAAATGCTAAGTCTAAATTCATAGTTCGATTAACTGATCAAATAATTCTTTGTTGTTCTGAATTTTATCAGAATTTCCAATTATTCCTTTGACAGAGTTTTTAGTGAATATTTCCATTGATTCAGAAAATGATCTCATTTGTTCAACAGTTGTTGATTTAATCTCAGATAAAATTCTATATAGATATTCATCATCGCTACCGACTAAAAACCTATTTTTAGCACGAGCACCTTGCATATATGGATTTAATAATGGATCAAAATGACTATAAGTACCAATAATTAATTGTTCTAATGATCTATTTGACATTGATATATTTTTGATAGCATTTGGGATTTGATTAAATATGTCAAAAGTAGATTTTACATTTGGGTCTCTATAGCTTACAAATGAAAATGCACCTGTAATTGAATCTAGAATCGGAAAACAACCATATGCCCCTCCTTTTGCTCTAATATTTTCATGTAAAAATTCATTACTTAAATAGGATTTTAATACTTCAAATGCCCCATTATAATTTACCCCCGAATCTATTATATCCCCTGATTGAACTGCAAATACAATTTCTGCTGATGAAATAAATGCATCATTTTTGAGTTTTAATTGGTGTTGAATTTCCTGCTTTGGATGTTTTTTGGAGCTGAGATTTTTAATGATATTTTTAAGTAGCGGTTGTGCCGTTACAATATCCTTTTCTTCAGCGGTAATAGATGTTACTAAATTATGTTGATTAAATAATAACTCGCTAATTTCTTTAATTGCAGACAATACCTCAGATTCTAAAGTATCATAATTATGAACAATATTTTTTAAATTAAAATAAGCTGTTGAGCCTGAAACTTCTTCTAAATAAACATTTGAACTATGAAGTAATGACCGAGTTCGATATAAAGGAAGATGATATCCTTCACTTTGTACATGATTTTCTACCCATGCAAAATTTCGTTTTAATATTTCTTTGATTCGTTTCCGATTTGAAAAATCATGGTTAAATATTACATTCTCTAAGATTTCTAAGCCCTCAGTAATATATTCTCTCAATATTTTAGTTTTTAACCAAAAGATAGGTCGGTATGAATCTCTATCTTTTCTTTTATTAAAAACTGAGAATTGGTGATTAAAAGAGCCTGTGAAAATATTTATTTTTTTAGCAAATTCAATATAATTGAGATTTTTTGTTCCAATTTCAGTTAATATATGTCCAAAAATATCAAGATAGGGTAGTAATCGTTGAGGTATAGTCGAACAATCAAAGCCAATACTTATGTAAGAAATTCCTCCTGTAAATATTTCTGAAATAATGGATGAAGTATTATTTCCCCCTATTTCAATTTGAGGCGAAATTAAATCTAATTTTTCAGGTATATCATTTTTATTGATAAAAGGTAATGTTGCAATTTCAGCTTCGGTGTTTTCTTTATTTTGATATTTTTCAAAATCAGATGTTTTTTGAATTAATTTTGAAATTTTATCATTTGATAGACTTGTTTTAAGATCTACTAACTTTTGATTTAGAACTTTTGATTCATTATCACTTTTACCTGGTTCTGGTTTTAGTGAAACACAGACAGATTGGTCTAAATTTAATAATTTAGTTTCGATTAATTTTTCTAAATAATTTTCGTTTAAAATTTTATTTCGTATCGAGTTAAATAATTTATCAAATTTTAAACCTTCGAAAGGGTCTTCACCGAGTTTAGTAGATTTTACTATTCTCATTCCATAATTGAGGCCTCTTTGGCTATTACAAGATTCTTCCCTATTTTGAAACTCAAATCCATTGAGTTCTGATAATATTAATTCTTTATCTAATCCATTTTTAATAATTTCTGTCATTGAAGATTTAAATAACTCAATAAATTCATCCATTTTTTTAGGTTCAGAACCAATCACTTCAGCAAACATAATGGTTCGATAGTTATTATCTATTAATCCCCCTTCAATGTCCTTGCCAATTCCTGAATTATTAAAATCTAATTTAAAGGGCGATGCATCCGAAGAAAATAATATTTCCCCTAATATTTTTAGTGCAAGATTTTCTTCTTCATTATCTGCAGTCGAAACTGGAATACCAATCGCTAAAAATGTTTTTTCATCTGTATTATCATTAGCGTTTATTGCGTAGGAGGATTCGATTTTTTTGAATGATTCTACTTGGTTTCCAAAATTTATATCTTCTGTGATTTTTTGTTTTTCAAAATGAGATAGATAATTTTTATTCAGAAATTCGAGTTCTTTTTCTAATGGTGTATTTCCAAAAAGAAAAATAACTGAGTTGGATGGATGGTAAAATTGGTTATGAAATTCTTTTAAATAATCCCAAGTTAAATCAGGTATATGAATTGGGTCACCACCTGAAATATGTGAATATGTTGAGTTTGGCATTAAGTGTTTAAAAAGAGTGTACCATATTTGAGTCGTAGGATTTGAAAGTGCACCCTTCATTTCATTATATACAACTCCTTTTATTTCAATCTGATCATTTGGATTTTCAAGATGATGTCGCCAACCTTCTTGCATAAATGCGAACTCTTCCAGTTTTGGATGGAAAATAGTATCCATATACACATCCATAATATTGAAATATTCTTTTTCATTTCGGGTTGCAAAAGGATAATAAGTTGTATCGGGACCTGTCATTGCATTTAAAAATGTGGTTAAACCACCCTTAGAAATCTCATTAAATACATCTTTCAATTGAAACTTTCGTGAACCGGATAAAACAGTATGTTCTAATACATGAGCTACACCATTTGAGTTAATTGGTAATGTTTTAAATGATACGGTAAATGTTTTATTCGTATCATTATTTTTTATTGCAAATAGAGGAGTATCTGTTTTTTTATGCCTAAATTCAAAAACTTCAGCATCTATTTCATTGTTATATTCTTTTCTTAATAATTTAAAATCAAAATAAAAGTTATTTATTTCTATGATTTACTCCATTATTTATAGGTTTGAAATTCATTGTTTTTATATTTTGTCCAATACTTATTTAAAGCGACTTTTATTTCTGGTAATAGGAAAAATGCTCCAATTATGTTTGGAAATGCACATGATAAAATCATCATATCAGAAAAGTCAAGTACATTTCCTAGTTTTGTAACAGATCCTAAAAATATACATCCTAAAAACATAGATTGATATATAATGAGTGATTTTTTCCCAAATAAATATACCCACCCTTTATCTCCATAATAATACCACGAAATCATCGTGCTATATGAAAATAGAAATACAACAATCGTAAGTAATATAGGAAACCATGAAATTACTGAACTAAAGGCTCTAGATGTAAATTCTGCACCTTTTGAAGAGGTAGATAATCGCTCTTTTGCAATAATTAAATTTGCATTTAAATCATCAATCGCCGTTTCATTTGTTGCTGATTCTAATGCGAGTTCCGTTTGATATACATCTATTTTAGCTGAATTATATTCTTTTAATAAATCATTATCTTCTAATGTAATAAGTAAAACGGAAGCTGTCATAAAACAAATAACTATGGTATCAATAAATGGGCCAACCATAGCAACTATTCCTTCTCGGATTGGTTCATCTGTTTTTGCAGCGGAATGTGCAATTGCGGCTGATCCGACACCGCCTTCATTACTGAAAATAGCTCGTCGTATTCCAATTACTAATACACCAAGTAGCCCACCATAGAACGCATCTGGAGAAAATGCTTGAGTAAAAATTGAACTTATAACAGAAGGTAATCGTCCCAAATTTGTTAAAATAATCCACATCGAAGCTGAAACATAAATTAGTACCATCGCTGGAACAATTTTTTCAGTTGCTTTCCCAATTCGAACAATACCACCAAAAATGACTAGCCCAACAAGCCCTGCTAGAATTACACCATATAGCCAACTATTTTGTGCTAATAATGGTACTTGAGTTGCAACTAATTCATAGGATTGATTTGCTTGGAACATATTACCACCACCAAATGCACCACCAATTATGAATATTGCATAAAGTACACCAAGTACCTTCCCAAAAAATCCCAATCCTTTATTTTTTAAACCAATATCTAAATAATACATTGGACCACCAGAAATTGATCCATCGGGATTCACTTTTCTGTACATTTGTGCTAAAGATGCAGAAACAAATTTTGCGGACATACTAAAAATAGCAATAAACATCATCCAAAAAACAGCACCGGGTCCACCTTGAGCCACCGCAATGGCAACACCAGCAATATTTCCTAATCCAATCGTTGCTGATAATGCAGAAGTTAAAGCTTGGAAATGACTAATTTGCCCAATATCATTAGGATTATCATATTTCCCTCTAATTACTTCAATTGCATGCCCAAATCCTCTGATATTTATAAATTTAAAATAAAGAGTAAATGATATTGCACCTGCTAATAAAACAATTACAACTAGTGGAAAACCAAGTATGTCATAAAAAAGAACCATTACTAAATATTCTACAAAAATACCAAAAAATGAATCTATTTTTTCAAGTATAGTTTGTGGGTTTGATGTGAAAATATGTGCTAAAAGTGGTGTCATTATCTCTCTCCTCATAAAAAATGGTTAAAAAAGTCGGGCAGATAATAGGGCGATTAGTATAGGCAAAGCAATAAATGAAAATTGTTTTATTAGATTGGCTTGAAAGTCTAATTTGTAAACCTAATTTTAAGCATAAATAGCAGAAGAGAGAATGAATAAACCTAATTTTTCAATTACAGAATATCTTGCATATCATTTACCAATGTATGGGGCAATTTCGTTTATATTATTAAATTTAATAGCAATGATAATTTATCCTGGTGGTACATATCAAAACCCTGAATTTAACTCATATATGTTTACACAGAATTACTTTAGTGATTTAGGTCGTACATTAACAATGGATAGTACTTCAAATTTTTATTCAAGTTTTATATTTAATTTTGGGCTTTTTATGATTGGATCTCTTACGTGTTTTTTTTATTTTTTTTTACCAAACCTTTTTAAACAAAATTCAACCTCTCATAAAATTTCAATTGGTGCGTCAATTATTGCAATTACCTCCGGAATTGCGTTCTCTGGGATTGCATTAACACCTTCGGATTTATATTTAGATGCACATATGTTTTTTGTTCGTTGGGCATTTAGGTCTTTTTTAATTGTTGCTATTTTTTATATAATAGCAATTTATAACGCACCTGAATGGAATAATAAATATGCATTGCTCTATATTGCTTTTGCTTTTGTTTTATTTGGATATGTATTGGTTATGGAATTTGGACCCGATGGAAAAGAAACGTTGTATGGATTAACATTTCAAGTAATTGCTCAAAAAATAATTGTTATTTCGTTTGTAATATCAATTTTCTTCAAATCAATGGGTGCAAAAGAAGTATATAGAAAAAGAGAAAATATTATTCGTTAACTTAATTAAAATTGTATCATCATAAATTGAATAACCTAGAGGAGAAAATAAAAAATGAATTTTCATAATATTAAACAAAAAATAATTTTCATTTTTTTAGGATTATCAATTTGTTTTGGATTAAACCTTACTTTACATGATTTTGATAATCCTGAAGCCAGCCATATTTTAGACACACATGTAATGGATGATATTTTAATTGTGGTTGGAATGATTGGAGGAATTGAAATATATGATATATCTAACCCAAGCATTCTTAATCATTTAGCACATTTTACACTTCCAAATAATGGAGCGGGAGGTGGATCTAAACCAAATTGTGTTACAACTTATGGTCATTATGCATACTTTACAGCACGAAATGGTGTTGGAATTGTCAATTTAGAGAATCCAAGTAACCCACAATATATTGGCTATATTCAAAATACAAATAATATGATTTTAGAAAATATGGATGTCTATGAGAATATCCTTGCTGTTTGTGCACATACTGATGGTGTTTTATTTTTCAATTTGAATAACCCTGAAAATCCTAGTTTAATACAAACTTTTGAAACAGAAAATGCATGGGCAGTTGAATTAATGTATAGTGAAGAAAATAATAATAGTTTTGCCTATGTTGGTTCAAATTCAGATTTGATAATATTAGATTTCAATAATTCTGAATTAAATTTTCTTTATACAATGGAATTTAATCATTCGGTTAAAGATTTAGTCATTAATGATGATATTCTCTATGTTGCATTTGGATCTGGAGGGGTAAGTGCTTTTGGACTAAATGGTTGGTTAGGTGGAGAACCTGATTCTCCCATTATTCTTGATCAATTCAATACCACTGGAATGGCAAATAGATTATCTGTTTTGGGAAATAAAATTGCAGTTTCAGACTGGGATGATGTTGAAGTATTAAATTGGGATTGGGTTTCTGAAAACTTAATTAAAATAGGATACAAAAATACTACCCGACGAACCATGGCGATTGCTATAAAAGATAATTATATTTACTCTGCAGAATGGGCGACTGTACAAGTCATGGAATATGGTGAAATTGATGGACCAGATATCGATTTAAGTGCGTATGAAATAAATTATCCCTTTGTTGAAAATGGTGATTCGAATACAATGTCAATTGATATTACAAATAATGGAAATTCTCTTCTTGAAATAACAGATATATTTACAACAAATAATGAATTTACTATTTCAGAGTTTTCAAATTTATTACCGGATGAATCTCAATCAATTGATGTTACGTACACTGCTGAAAATATAAATGCTTCAGGTGGATTACGAATTTGGTCAAATGATGAGGATGAATCTGATTTGACATGTGAAGTCAATGGGAATATTAATGGTGCAAATATTGGTGAGCCTGCACCTGATTTTGAGCTTGAAATTGTTGCAAATGGTAGTGGAAATTATCGATTATCAGAACATTTAGGTGAAATTATTGTTCTTGCTTTTTTCTCACCGGGATGACCTGTTTGCAGTCCGGAGTTATCGGATATGGAAACTGCAATATGGCAGGAATATGATGGAAATGTTCAAGTGATAGGAATTATCAATACAGCAAGTAATAATCAACTTACAAATTTTGTTGAACAAAATAGCATTACTTTCCCAATTTTATTTGACCCTGGAAGTCCTGGTGGTGTTCAAGGTGGTGATACTTATGATTTATTTTATTTACCCAATGATGGTTCTCCATACCCTCGAGATTTTATTATTGATCAGAATGGTATTTTTCAATATGCAAATAATGAAATTGATACTGAGTGGATGCTCTATGAATTAGATGGATTATTATCAAATAATATTGTATTAGGCGATATTAATTATGATGGGCTTATCAATATCGTTGATGTTATAATGATTGTAAATATTATAATTGGAGAGTTACTTCCAACTGAATACCAATCATCTGCAAGTGAGTTAAATGGTGATGGGGAAATTAATGTTGTTGATGTAATTGTTATTGTGAATATGATATTGGGAAATTAATGTTATCCAAAATAATGCAATTTTCAAATCAAGTTATTTATTAATAAGGAGAGAAAATTATAATACATAAAACAAATTATATACTGCTGATTTTTATTCTGTTCCGATTTAGTTATGCACAGAATGAATGGTGTGGATCCGTATCACCTCCGATAAATTACTTTTCAGAAATTGGTTTTGAGATAGAACCAGCAAATAGAGAAATAATTGTTATGAGGACATTCATTCATATTCTTTGTCACACAAATGGTTCTTACGGAATAACTTTTGAACAGGCAGAAGATGCAAATTATTCTTTAAATGTAGCATTTTTACCCTATAATATTAAATTTGAACTTATGGGTGTTGATGAAATATTCAATACACAGTTATTTACAAATATACATGATTCTACAATATATTACCAAAATTCATCGGTGGATAGAATAGATATATATATTGCTCCTGGTCCTACCGATGATGCCCCCACGATTTCGTGGGCACAGGGTCATTATGGACAAAATAACTATCAACCTAACCCTGGGATATCCATATCAGGTGATTCATATAATTCTATTGTATGCGATCAAGGTTTAGTTAATCAGGAATTATTTGCTTCAGATGTATTAATTCATGAAATGGGTCATGTATTGGGTTTATTGCATACACATAGTACCTCATATTGTGATGAGCTAATTGATGGGTCAAATTGTGACACTTGTGGAGATTTAGTCTGCGACACACCTGCTGCTCCAAATATAGTGTGCAATTCTGTGGATATGATTTCTTGTGCTTTTCTTGGAGGTATATTTGAACCAGGAACCGGATTGGAATATGACCCTGATGTTGATAATTATATGGCTTATACATTCCCTTATTGCTATACACATTTTACACAAGGTCAAACGGACTTCATGAATTCTTGGGTAACAACTCACCCAAATTTAAGACGCGTTGTCTCTGATATTATTGAAATTAAATCTTTCCATTCTGGTTGGAACTGGGTCGGTTTTCCTTGGCTTGTCGATAATGAAGATGGTGTAGTGGGTAATACGCCTGATCTGGTTGAAGATATTTTTAATTCAATTGAAATTATTGTAGATTCAATTGAAGTTTTGGGATATGAAAATAATGTTAATTATTCTGCTGATTGGAATGGGGATTTTTGGGATTTATCAGGTGGTTTGACAAGTGTGTTAAGCACAAAGGGATATAAGGTAGAATTGCCTAATAATCAGGATCAATATGATGTTCCTTTCTCTGGTGCCAGAGTCCCTGCTTATACTCCCATAGACCTAAACATTGGTGAGAACTGGGTACCTTATTTTATCCCTGAACCACAACGATTTACAGATGCATTTCCTGAAAATGTGTTAGATAAAATCCAAACCATTAAATCAGAAAATTGGTTTATTTACAAAAACTCAAATGGTCAGTTTATAATGAATCAAATTTGTCCTGAAATGTATATGGATGGTGGCAGTGTTTTGGATTGTTACAATCTATACGATGGGTCAATGGTTGAAGTTGTAGTTGATGAAGATATACAGCTTATATGGAATAATCCCGGCGGTGGAGATGATGGTACAATTGATCCACCATCCCCATTAATATCTGAAAAATTTCCATTTAAGAAGAAAAGTGATTATATACCTTTAGTTATTGAATCCATAGATTCTGAAACTGAGATTGAAGAAATTGGTGCAAAGAAAAGTGATAAATATGTCGGGGCTGAATTTGTAGGTGGTTTCCCGGTTAATATGCGTGTGTATGATAATAATTTAGCAGGCCTTACTTTTGAAACATCAGGAGAGGGTAGTGGTTTGGGCAGATTGTCAGATAAATCAGAAATTAAACAAATACTTGGTATTTCTCAATCCCGTATTGAAAATGGTATAGTCTTTGTTCAGTTGACAAATATTGGGGATGTCTTGGTAGAAAGTCCAAAGTTGTTTTCGCTTGTGTCCGCTTATCCCAATCCAATGAATCCTTCAGTGGAAATTCATTTCAGTTTAATGAAGGATGCAAAAGTTGAATTGGGTATTTATGACATAATGGGACGGAAGTTAACAACTATTGTAAAAGGAAATTTAATTTCCGGAAATCATTCATATCAATGGAATAGTAAAGATGAAAAGGGTACTGAACTTTCCAGTGGTATTTACCTTTATCGTTTACAGGGTGATGGAGAGGTTATCCAAAATAAAATTATGTTGCTAAAATAGAAAAGAAACCGTGAGTAAATTCCATCTATTCATTAGGTGTATGGTCTTAACCATTACCCTACAATTCTTGATTGCAAATACCATTCTGGTTCCAGCAGACTACCCAACCATCCAGTCTGCTATTGATGGTTCTTCCTATGAAGGCGATACCATTCTGGTTGCTCAGGGTACCTATGTAGAAAATATTGACTTTAACGGTAAAAATATCTACGTCACTTCAAATTATTTTTTCACAGAACATGATTCATCCATTCATAACACCATCATTGATGGCAATCAAAGCGGTTCGGTGGTGACTTTTTATGGAGGTGAAACCAGGGATGCAGTATTAAACGGCTTTACCATTACCAATGGTAGTGGCAGAGGTGGCAGTTTTACACATGGAGGAGGATTCTATTTACGAGATGCCTCTCCAAGTATTCTGAATTGTAGAATAATACATAATTCTGTTCGTGGATTTGGTTTTGGAGGAGGGATGATGGTTAAAAATTCATCTCCTTTCTTATCAAACATAGTTATAACTGAGAATTATTCTGAAAGTTATGGTGCAGGAGGAATATTTTTTAGTAACTCCGATGCTGAAATGGATTCGATAAATCGCTGCAGTGTGTTTTTAAATGAAGCCGGGGATCATAATGACTTAAGATGTAACCCTGAGTTTGAATTTTGTCCCTCAGTTTACCTTGACACAGCAAGTGTGGCTACCATTGATGATTATTTTATTAAAAATATTGATGTTGTGGATATAAATATTGGTAAATTAGAAAAAGTAGCAAATGATTTGTATGTATCCCCGGATGGTGACAATAATAACAGTGGTCTCACTCTTAATGAACCACTCAAAAATATTACCTATGCCCTGCATGTAATAGAAGCTGATTCGTTGAATCCGCGGGTTATTCATTTATTACCCGGCACGTATTCTCCTTCGGGAGGACAGCATTTTCCTTTAAACCTGCGGTCGTATGTGTCATTAATTGGAGCCGGAAAGGAGAATACTATCATTGATTTAGAATTTGTGAAATCCTATGTGATGATGGGCGCTAATTATGAAAAGGATGTTACACTTAGCTCTATGACCATAAAATATGGTTTTATGGATTTTGATGTAGTTATGTCAGCAACCACATTAAAATTTTACCAAAACTCCGGTTTAATTATTGAAAATATACTTTTTGAAAACATCATTTCGGGATATACCATAAATCCAACTATGTTATCCAGTAATATGGACTGGCAGGATTATACCAGTACGACAATCAGAAATTGTGAATTTAATAATAATACAATTTTAACAGCATTATCACTCGGATGGAATACTGATATTCTGGTCCAGAATTGTAAGTTTGATAGTAATTTACCTGTAGAATCTTCCGAAAATGATTGGGTTGATGTTTCACACACATCAATTACATTAGGTGGGCATCATTATACTTATGAATTTCCCTATACACGTAGAATAGAAAACTGTGTTGTTACCCGAAATTTAAATATCTTTTCGGGTGAGGTGGGGATGAAAGTTGTTGCAATGGCTATAGATCCATTACTTTATCCTGCAGACATAGTTAATTGTACTTTTGCTGATAATAATTGCAATTTTTATGGCATTTCAATTACTTCAAATCATTTGCATCACACAAAAGCACGCTTTGTCAATTGCATTTTGTGGAATGATTATTTGCCTTATGAAGTTATTGTACCTGAAGATTATTTTGAAGGGGAGGAGATGGTCTATTTAAATATGGCATACAATGATGTCCAAAATGGGACTGATGATTTCTTATTTGAAGGTGATGTGGATTTAATCTATGAAAACAGTAATATAGATACAGATCCACTTTTTGTTGATGCTGAAAATGGTGATTATACCCTTCAACCAGATTCACCCCTGATTGATGCTGGGACTGCTTTGTATATTGTAGATGGAGATACAGTGGTAAATCTATCTCAGGATCAATATTATGGAGATGCCCCAGATATAGGAGCTTATGAGTGGTATCCTGATTTGGAAAATGGTAAAGACTTATCCCTTTTACCTGAATCCGTTCGTATAAACTCTGTTTATCCCAATCCATTTAACAGTTCTACAACAATAAAATACCAACTATTACAAGCCGGTGAAATCAATTTTGGATTATTCGACATAAAAGCCAGACTTATTAAATCTCTTGTCAATGCTTATGTTGGAGTAGGTGAACACCATGTAACTATTAATATCGACAATATAGCAAGTGGAACCTACATTCTCAAACTCGAAACAATTTCAGGCATTGATTCCAAGAAAATTATATTAATGAAATAAATGTTAAATTGTTGACAAAATTAAAAATCAATGAAAATTTCTTAATTATAAAGTTATTATCTAACTAATTCCGCAATTCTGTCATTTTATCGAGCAGTAAAAGTTTGGTAAATTATTTTCTATACTGATAAGTGCCTTATGCATCCCTTGGTATCCTTTTCCCCATAAAGCTCGTTGCTCAGTTCATCCTGTAGCAATATCAACTATATTTATGGTATAGACAAATGAACCTGCCACGGAAGTTCCACAGTGTGCAACCGTGTCTGCTTCTAGATACCCTGGTTGTCTTTCATCCCATTGATTTGTTTTAATTGGAATATGTGATTTTAAAATGGAGCCCGGCTTTGTTGTTGTCAATCCTAATTTACTTATTTTCTTTCTCAATTTAATCAGCAGGTGATCTATGGTTGCTGGAGATATTTGTAGTAAATGGTTATTAATATCAGAAGAAAGTTTTCGTTTATTCTAAAAAGGTAACCATAGTGGAATAGATGCTTTCAGTTGCCGAGAGCAAGGTAGATTTTGAGCAACCCATAAATCATATAATACCTTTAAAATCAGAGGGTTTCTATATTGTTTAGGTCTACCAAATCGTTTCCTTTTAGATTTGTATTTTTGTGTATTTAGTTTACAAATCGCATATTTGCGATTATATCCACATATTTCGCAAAACTCATTAAATATTTGATATTTTGTCTTATTATCAGATGTTCTATAGCGTTTTAAAACAGTATTATAGCAATTTTCTCTCGATTGTTTGCTCATATTCATGTATCCTTTTTACGGTTACATTATTTATGAGGCAATGCGTTTTATTTTATATAATTTAAAATCATTGTTTTATATCTAATTAATTTAGTATTATTAATTAATATTAGGTTACACAAAGAAATCTTAGGTAAAAATGAAAAAAATATTAATTATCCATCTGGTCATCATGAATATTTTATTTGGTAGTCGTTTTTGGGGTATGATTTCATCGGATGGGACTTCCTGTAGTTGGGTTGGTGGTAACTTTAGTAAACTTGAAGACCAATTAAATGTACTAAAAAGTCAATCAAATACTCATGACACGAGTTGGGGATTAATCTACTATGTTAATGGTGAAATTATACAAACAAGCGATACTACTTTTGGACCAATATATAGAGAATTAGGACCTGCATATAATCTTCATTCAAAATTTGATTCCTTAGTTTTGGAAATTAAAATTACCGGCTTAGATGAAAATTCCATTGATGATTTAAGTGATGATGTTAATGGTAGTATTGCACATCTTCGCCTTGCAACTGCAGGTGCTGATTCTATTCCAGATCCACATCCTTTTGTAATGGAATTTAGAGGCAAAACGTGGTCATTTGCACATAATGGAACTCTTGATAAAAATACATTATTAGAATTAGTTAGTGAAAATTGGATGGTGGAAAATAATATAATCCCTCAAACTTTCGAAGAATTTGGTTATGGAGGAGATTGGCAAATGGATGAGGGATTTGCAAATGTCGTTGATTCAGAACTCTATTTTTTCTGGATAATGAAAAATATTAGGCAGGTTTCTGAAAATAATATTATTAATGGAATTCATAATGCATTATCTCATCCAGATTTTGTTGGTATAACCAATTTGGTTCATAATCACCATGCAAATTTTGTACTGTCTAATGGGAAAGAAATGTGGTCATTTAGACGAAATGGAGAAGAGGAAAATAATAGTGACAATTATAGACATACTGTTTATTGGAAACAAGACACAAATGAGGGTGCAGATTATAAAGCGGTGATGTCACAGGTTTATTATCAAAATCTGTGGAATGAACTAGGTGATCATCATTTGGTTTATTTACCTTCTGATGGAGCAGTTGTTGAATTGGAAGATTTTGATTTAATTGAAAATGAAATTAAAATGAGTACTTTCCATTCCGGTTGGAACTGGGTCGGTTTCCCACTGCTTTTAGACAATGAGGATGGTATCGTTGGTGATAATCCTGATCCGGTTGAGGATATTTTTAATTTAGTTGAAGATGAAATCAATTATATAAAGATTGAAAATCAAGTGGATTCGATTAATTATCATGCTATTTGGGAATATTTAGAATGGAATACAGATAGTGACTTAACTGAAATTGTAAGTACCAAGGGTTATAAGGTGAAATTACCTGAAGATCAAGAAAATTACTACATTCCAATCATTGGAGCAAGAGTTCCTGCAGATACTCCTATTGATCTCGTTGAAGGGGAGAATTGGGTGCCTTATTTTATTACTAAACCCCAACGATTTATTGATGCTTTTCCTGAAAATGTGTTAGATAAAATCCAAACCATTAAATCGGAAAATTGGTTTATTTACAAAAACTCCAATGGTCAGTTTATAATGAATCAATACTGCCCTGAAATGTATATGGATGGTGGCAGTGTTTTGGATTGTTACAATTTATACTATGGGTCAATGGTTGAAGTTGTAGTTGATGAAGATATACAGCTAATTTGGAATAATCCCGGCGGTGGAGATGATGGTACAATTGATCCACTATCCCCATTAATATCTGAAAAATTTCCCTTCAAAAAGAAAAGTGATTATATACCTTTAGTTATTGAATCCTTTGATTCTGAAAATGAGATTGAAGAAATTGGTGCAAAGAAAAGTGATAAATATGTCGGGGCTGAATTTGTAGGTGGTTTCCCGGTAAATATGCGTGTGTATGATAATAATTTAGCAGATATTACCTTTGAAATTGCAGGTGATGGTGGTGGCTTGGGCAGATTGTCAGATAAATCAGAAATTAAACAAATGCTCGGTATATCTCAATCTCGGGTGGAGAATGGTGTTGTTTTCGTTCAATTATCAGATATTGGAAATAACCCAATAGAGAGTCCAAGCTTGTTTTCTCTGGTTAAGGCCTATCCCAATCCAATGAATCCAGGGATTGAAATTCATTTTAGTTTAATGAAGGATGCAAAAGTTGAACTGGATATTTATGACATACTGGGACGGAAGTTAACAACGCTTGTACGAGGTAATTTAATTTCAGGAAATCATTCATATCAATGGAATGGTATAGATGAAAAGGGTACTGAACTTTCCAGTGGTATTTACCTTTATCTGTTACAGAGTGATGATGAGGTAATCCAAAATAAAATTATATTACTAAAATAGGGAGTAGAATAATGAGAAAAATATACTATTTAATTGGATTTATTATCCTTAGTTTTTCCTTTCATTTAATAAAAGCAGAAACCCGTCTTGTTCCAGAAGAATACCCAACTATCCAGTCAGCAATTACTGCTTCTTCGAATTTTTATAATTCTTCTGATGGGGGAGATACAATTATTGTCGCTCCGGGTATTTATGTGGAAAATATTGACTTTTATGATAGATATGTTTTCCTTACTTCACATTATTTAATTACAGAACATGATTCATCTATTCACAACACCATTATTGATGGAAATCAAAACAGTTCGGTGGTAACCTCTCAATATAACTCAGGGGTATTAAACGGCTTTACTATTACCAACGGAAGTGGAAGGCCTTTCGGTTATGTAGGAGGAGGGATTTTCATTGATCATTCTGCACTATCAATATTAAACTGTATTATTAAAAATAATTATTCTATTGGTGTTGGAGGTGGTATCTTTGCTGAAGATTATAATGGATTTATGTCAAATGTAATTGTAACTGAAAACAGAACCGATTCCAACTCTGGAGGAGGAATATTTTTTATAAACTCAAATGTAGAAATGGATTCAATAAATCGTTGCAGTGTATTTTTAAATGAAGCTGGTGTGAATAATGATTTATATTGCTCCCCAAATAGTGAATATTGTCCAAATATTTTATTAGATACTGCAAGTGTGGATTATATTGATGATTATTATATTTATGGTGATTTTGCTAGTGTGGATATTTTAAACGGAAAGATAGAAAAAATTTCCAATGATTTGTTTGTATCCCCGGATGGCAATAATTATAATAGTGGATTAACCCCAGATGAACCTTTGAAAAATATCACTTATGCCTTGAATATCATTGATGCCGACTCATTGAATCCACGAAATATTCATTTATTACCCGGTGTTTATTCACCTTCAGGAGGACAGCATTTCCCACTAAATAAAAGGTCGTATGTATCTTTAATTGGTTCAGGGAAAGAAAACACGATTATTGATTTAGAACAAGAAAAATATAAAATTTTATATGTACCCGATTATAAAAAAGATATAACAATCAGTTCGATGACGATTAAAAATGGTTTTGACGATTTAGAAACAGGCCAGGAATCTAAAATGCTAACTTTTAGACAAAATTCAAACATTAGTTTAAATAATATGCTTTTTGTGGATAATACTTCAGCACATATTGTTAAGTATAGTGGCCCGATTATTAATACGATTAATCAGGATGAAACCAGTATTACATTTCAAAATTGTGATTTTATAAACAATACAGTTAGAATAGAATTATACCTTAGCGCTAATAAAGATATTTTGGTTCAGAATTGTAAATTTGACAGTCATTTACCTATAGAATCTACTTCTTGGGATGTTAATATTAATGGTGAATATAAATCAATTGCAATATCTGGTTATAATTCTTCTAATACATTATTCTGTTCAAGAAGAATCGAGAATTGTATATTTTCCAGAAATATGAATAATTACAATTCTGGTTCTGTGTCAGTAAGTGTTTATAGTTTAAATAGTCCGTTGTATATCATAAACTGTACTTTTACTGATAATTCAAGCCTTCATTACTTAATTAGTCTATCTGCTCAAGAAGTTCATTTTATCAATAATATTTTATGGAATGAGGATTTACCCTATGAAATAATTATAAGTCCAGAAATGGTTTCTTTAAATTTGGTAAATAATGATATTCAAAACGGCATGAATGATATTCATTTAAATAATAACGAAATTATAATTTATGAAGATAGCAATATAGATACAGACCCACTATTTGTTGATGCTGAAAATGGTGATTATACCCTTCAACCTGATTCACCCCTTATAGATGCCGGAACTGCTTTGTATATAGTAGATGGTGATACAGTGATAAATCTTTTACCCAACGAATATTATGGAGATGCACCAGATATAGGTGCCTATGAGTTTTACCCTGAATTGGGAGCTAGTAAAGACTTTTCTCTTTTACCGGAATCGATTCGTATAAACTCTGTTTATCCCAATCCATTTAACAGTTCAACAACAATAAAATACCAACTAGCTCAACCAGGGGAAATTAATCTTGCATTATACGACCTAAAAGGCAGATTTATTAAATCGTTCATCAATGCTTATGTTGGGTTTGGTGAACACAATGTAGCCATTAATCTTGACTATCTTGCAAGTGGAACATATATTCTCAAGCTTGAAACAATTTCAGACATTGATTCCAAGAAAATTGTATTGCTGAAATAAATGTTCAAATTTAATTAAAAATAATCCGCTCGACTAGTCAAGAACCATAAAATATTATTATCTACGCAATTCTGTCATTTTATTGAACATGAAAAGTATAGTAAATTATAGGTCATTATGGCAGACTTTAAAGTATATTCTGATTTTGACCCCCAAGGAAGTCAACCAAAGGCAATACAACAATTAAGTAAAGGTATTGCTAAAGGTGAAGAATTTCAAACCCTTTTAGGGATTACAGGCTCAGGGAAAACATTTACTATGGCTAAAGTGATTGAGAAGGTTCAAAAGCCAACTCTAATTTTATCACATAATAAAGTACTTGCAGCTCAACTTTATGGTGAATTTAAATCGCTTTTTCCAGATAATCATGTGGAGTTTTTCATTTCTTACTATGATTATTATCAACCTGAAGCGTATTTACCCACAAAAGATTTATTCATTGAAAAAGATATGTCCATCAATGAGGAAATTGATCGAATGCGTTTAAAGGCGACTTCTTCATTGGTTACGCATAAAGATGTAATTATTGTTTCAAGCGTCAGTTGTATTTATGGGCTTGGGAATCCAGATGATTACGCTAAATTGATGGTACATTTTCAAGTAGAGACCTCAATTGAACTTAAACCGACCTTTAAAAAATTAGTAAGTATTCATTATGTGAGAAATGATTTAGTATTAGAGCCGGGTGTATTTCGGGTGAGAGGAGATGTATTAGAAATTTACCCTGCTTATGAAGAAATTGCTTATCGTATTGAATTATTTGGTGACGATATTGAAAGAATCTATTCATTTCATCCTGTATCTGGAGAAATATTAAAGGAACAAAATGAATTATATATTTTTCCTGCAAAACATTTTGTAACTACTCAGGATAATTTGAATAGGGCATTAGTTGATATTCGTTCAGAATTAATGGATAGACTTGAATATTTACGAGAAGCAGGATTATTGGTAGAAGCCCAACGGTTAGAACAGCGAACATTTTATGATATGGAAATGATGACAGAGTTGGGTTATTGTTCAGGCATTGAAAATTATAGTCGTCATTTAGAAGGTCGAAAATCAGGTACACGACCTCATACATTGTTAGATTTTTTTCCTGATGATTTTGTAATGTTTGTAGATGAATCCCATGTGAGTATCCCTCAAATTAGAGCGATGTATAAAGGCGATTTATCACGAAAAAATACGCTTATTGAATATGGGTTTAGGCTACCTTCTGCAAAAGATAATCGACCCATGAAATTTAATGAATTTGAAGAAACAGTAAATCAAATTGTATTTGTTTCAGCAACACCGGGAGAATATGAAGATATTAAATCGGATGGACATGTTATTGAACAAATCATTCGCCCTACTGGATTATTAGATCCACCAATAGAAATTCATCCTTCTACAGGTCAAATTGATTATTTAATAAGTGAAATTAAATCTCGGGTTTCTGTAAACGAACGGGTTTTAGTAACAACTTTAACAAAAAAAAGTGCTGAAGATTTATCAGAATATTTAGAAGAAGTAAATATTAAAGCAAAATATTTACATTATGGAATTGATACAATTGAGCGCGTAAAAATATTAAGAGGATTAAGGCTTAAAGAATTTGATGTACTGGTAGGGATTAACTTATTGCGAGAAGGATTAGATTTACCCGAGGTATCACTTGTTGCTGTAATTGATGCAGATAAAGAAGGTTTCTTGCGTTCTCGTTCATCATTACTTCAGGTTTCGGGGCGAGCTGCACGGAATGTAAATGGTAAAGTTATTTTTTTTGCAGATAAAATAACAAAATCAATTCAAGCCGTAATTGATGAAACAGATAGACGGCGTAAATTACAGCATGAATATAATCAAAAAGAAGGTATTACCCCTGAAACAATTTATAAATCTGTAGATGATATTAAACTGACAACAGCAGTAGCAGATGAAAAAAATGATTATTATGATGCAAGTCCTGAAGAAATGCCAGAGTTAAAATTAGATAACATGGAAGATTTAGAGGCTATTGACTCGTTGAAGAAAAAAATGTTTAAATATGCTAGAAATTTACAATTTGAAAAAGCTGCATTGGTTAGGGATAAATTAACAGAAATTGAAGAGCGATTAGAAGGACATAATAATTAATCCAAAATTTAAGAGAAAATTATGATTGATATAGATAAAATACAAAAATCAGTTGGGATAATTGGTGAATCTGAAGAAATGCGAGATATGCTTCATTTAATTGGACAAGTTGCACCAACTGAAATTTCGGTATTAATAAATGGAGATTCAGGTTCAGGTAAAGAAATGGTTGCAAAGGCTATACATAAAAATAGTCGGCGAAAGTTTGAACCATATATTATTGTAAATTGTGGAGCAATTCCTGCTGGAATTATTGAAAGTGAACTATTTGGTCATAAAAAAGGAAGTTTTACAGGTGCCGGCGAAGATCGAAAAGGCTATTTTGAATCTGCACATAAAGGGACAATTTTTTTAGACGAAATTGGTGAAACTCCTTTGGAGACTCAGGCGAAATTATTACGAGTAATTGAAAATGGTGAATTTATTCGAGTTGGAGATACAAAAACACAACGCGTAGATGTACGGGTGGTTGCTGCCACAAATAGAGATTTAGCGGAAGAGGTAAATAATGGGAGTTTTCGGAAAGATCTTTATTTTCGTTTAAAGACAATTACCATTCGAGTCCCATCATTAAAAGAACATTTTAGTGATTTACATTTATATGTGGAACGATTTGGATTAGAATTTTCAGCAAAAAATGATATTTCATTTAAAGGGTTTGGTTCAGATGCATTTCAAGTCATGAAAAAA
>Ga0209992_10000724_pt1 | contig 41046 bp, 44 predicted proteins | sample 2SBtaG_2_FD_182564 | JGI IMG/M metagenome (GOLD analysis project Ga0209992, IMG submission 182564) | Deep subsurface microbial communities from Kolumbo volcano to uncover new lineages of life (NeLLi) - 2SBTROV12_ACTIVE470 metaG (SPAdes)... | ecosystem: Environmental > Aquatic > Marine >...
CGATGTATTCGGCGGTCTTCTTGCCAGCGCGAACGCCGGGGACGAAGCCGCCACCTTTCTTGAGGTTGTCTGCCACATCGAGCGGGTTGAACGTGACCGCGGTGTAGAAGTAGCAGAAGAAGATAATCAGCGCGACGTAGACGACGTTATACAACGTGCGTCCCGGCACGATCGCGTTGAGCATCTCGATGATGACCGGGTTGTCGGGCACAAACTGCGCCAGGGTTGCCGGGAACATCAGGATGGACGACGCGAAGATCGGCGGGATAACGCCCGCGGTGTTGACCTTCAGCGGCAAGAACGAGCCCTGAGCCTGCATCACCTGGCGACCGACAACGCGCTTGGCGTACTGGACCGGGATGCGGCGCTGAGCGCGCTCGAAGTAGACGATGACGGCGATGACCAGGAACACCGTTGCGAAGATGAACATCAGCACTGGTAGCGACATCTGGCCGTTGGACCACAAGTCGTAGGTCTGCTTCATCGCGGACGGGAGGCCCGCGACGATACCCGCGTAGATGATCAACGAAATACCGTTACCGATACCGCGCGCGGTGATCTGCTCGCCCAGCCACATGATGAAGACCGTGCCCGTCGTGAGCACAAGGATCGTCATGAGGATGAAGCCGATACCGCTCGTCGCGGCCACCGTGCTGCTCGCACCCAGCATCTGGTTGTTCATCGACTGCAACCACGTCGCCATAAAGGCTCCCTGGATGACCGACAACAGAACCGTGCCATAGCGCGTGTACTGGTTGATCTTGCGGCGCCCGGCCTCGCCTTCTTTGTTGAGGCGTTCGACGGCCGGAATGACCACGGTGAGAAGTTGCAAAATGATGCTGGCGCTGATGTACGGCATGATGCCGAGCGCGAAAATGGAGACCTGCTCCAGAGCGCCACCCGTGAACATGTTGAACATGCCCAACAGGCCCCCGCCCTGCGCTTGCAGGTACTCCTTCATCACCTGCGGATCGACGCCCGGCACACCGACGAAAACGCCGATGCGGTAGACGCCCAACATCGCGAGCGTGAAGAGGATACGGTTCTTCAGCTCGGGGATGTTGCCGATATTGCGCAGAGGGTTAGCCACCCACTACCTCCGTGCTGCCGCCGGCGGCGGAGATCTTGGACGCGGCGCCCTTGCTGAACTTATTGGCGACAACGGTCAGGGCGATTTCGAGCTCGCCGTCGCCGAGGATCTTGACCAGGTCGTAGCGGCCCTTGATGAGCCCTGCGGCCTTGAGCGCGGCTTCGTCCACGCGCGCGCCAGCCTCGAATCGATCGAGATCGCCGACGTTCACGATGGCCCAGCGCTTGGCAAAGATGTTGGTGAAGCCGACCTTCGGGAGGCGGCGCGCGATCGGCATCTGGCCGCCTTCGAACCACGCCGGGCGCTTGCTGCCGGTGCGCTGACCGGCGCCCTTGTGGCCGCGACCGGCCGTCTTGCCCAAGCGCGAACCGATACCACGACCCTTGCGTTTACGCGGGCGAGTGGCTCCCTTCGGGGGGCGCAGATTGCTGAGTTCGTTCATCGTCTACCTCGCTGCGACGGGGGCTTGGGCCATGATGGCTCGGGCCTTGCCGTCGACTTGCGCCTACCCGACTGCGATGGCTGTCGGGAGACTCGCGTTACAGCTTGTTGTAGCGGGCCTCGGAACCAAACGCGGTCCGGGGCGCGGGGCGCGGACTATAGGGATACTTCGGGGGATTGCAAGCCCTTTTTCGATCCGTACCGCCGACGGCTTCCAGCGCGCCGATTCCCGGGCCCGAAGACCGCTTTCATGCCAATACGACAGCGCCGACTCAAGGTTCATTCGAAGGTCTCAGAGACGTTCAAAACACGCATAACTACAGCTGGTTAGAGTCCACGGTGCTAGAATTGCAACAAATGAGCACCGGGCGATCGTGGCGACGTCGATGCCCTGGTCGCCAACGCCAAAACGACGAACCGCGCCGCCGACACCTGGGTCAGCGACGCGGGTACGTCAAATGAGGTTGACGAGACCGGGCGATTAGCCGCGGATATCCTCGACGTTCTTGCCGCGACGAAGCGCGACCATCTCACGGGTGCGCAGCTGCTTGAGCGCGTCCACCGTGGCGTGCACGACGTTGTGCGGGTTGTTGCTGCCGATGCACTTCGTGATGATGTTGCGCACACCAGCGGACTCGAGCACCGCGCGGACCGGTCCGCCGGCGATAATACCGGTACCGGGGCTGGCGGGCTTGAGCAGCACCTTGCCGGCGCCGTGACGACCCATCGCTTCGTGGGGGATCGTGCCGCTGACGAGCGGGACATCGAAGATCGCGCGACGTGCCTTCTGCGTACCCTTGCGGATCGCCTCGGGCACCTCGTTGGCTTTGCCATTGCCGATGCCGACACGACCGGAGCCGTTGCCGACCACGACGAGCGCGCCGAAGGAGAAGCGGCGACCGCCCTTCACGACCTTGGCGGTACGGTTGATGTTGACGGTGTTGCTCTCGAAGCCCTCATCGAGCTCATCGCGATCGCGCCGTCCGCGCTGCTGACGGGGATTAGCCATCGTTTACTCCTTGTTCTCGTCGGTTGCTGCACCAGCGTCGGCATCGAGGGCCGGCGCGGCTTCAGCAGCGGGTTCTTCGGCGGCAGGCTCCGGCCAGGTTCCGTTGAATCCGGTCTTGGTGAGCAGGCCTTTGCTGTGGGCGAACTTCGACACCGCGGCGATTCGGCCGTGGTAGATGAAGCCGTTGCGATCGAACACCATCTTGCGGACGCCGGCGTCGAGTGCGCGGGCTACCACCAGCTCGCCGACCTTCTTGGCGGCCTCGGTCTTGTCGCCCGAAAAGGCTGCGAAGCTCTTGTCGAGTGTCGACGCGGCGGCAAGCGTTTTGCCGGAATCGTCGTCGATGACCTGGGCGTACATGTGGCGCGCCGAACGGAACACCGAGAGGCGCGGCCGGTCCGCGGTGCCGCGGATCTTGAAACGCAGACGGTACTTGCGGTGCCGACGCTTGTTGCTGAACTTTCGTGCGAGCATGGTTGTCTCCGTCGCTCTTTCTTCGTCGTAATCGTTGATTCGTGGGTGGCGGGCAGCTGCTTGAGCTACTTGCCAGCGGCCTTACCGGCTTTGCGGCGCACGTGCTCGCCTGCGTAGCGGATGCCTTTGCCCTTGTACGGCTCGGGCGGGCGAATGCCGCGGATGCTGGCCGCGACCTGGCCGAGCTCCTCTTTGTTGATGCCCTCGAGCGAGAGCTTCGTCTGCGCGGTGACCTTCGCCGTGACGCCCTTGGGTACTTCGTACTTCACCTCGTGGCTGAAGCCGACGCTAAACGTCAGTGTCTGGCCAGACTGCGCAATACGGTAACCAACGCCCTGGACTTCGAGCTCGCGCTTGTAACCGGTCGAGACGCCCGTGACCATGTTGTTGAGCAGCGCGCGGCCAAGACCGTGCATCGCCTTGGCCAGGTTGGTCTGGACGACCGGCGCGACGACGATCCGCTTGCCGTCCGACGTGATCTCGACGTCTTGGAACTCGCGGCTCAGCGTGCCCTTGGGGCCCTTCACCGTGACAACGTTACCGTTGATCTTCACGTCGACGCCCTTGGGGATCGCGATGGGCTGCTTGCCGATGCGGCTGGGAGTGAACTTCTTCTTGCTCATGGTTTCCTCGCTCGGGCTTGGCTCGGACGCCGCGGCGCCGCTCTACCCGGTCGGTGGTGGTCCGTGTCTCGGCTACCAGATGGTGCAGAGGACTTCGCCGCCCACGTTGTTGCGACGCGCGTCGTTGCCGGTCATCACGCCCTTGGACGTCGAGATGATGGCGATGCCGAGGCCGTTCTTGACGCGCGGGACCTCCCCAGCGCCGACGTAGCGACGACGGCTCGGGCGGCTGATGCGGGTCAGCTTGGTAATCGCGCTGCTCTTGTCCTGCAGGTAGCGAAGGTGCACGACGATCTTGCCGCGGGGGCCTTCGTCGAGCTCTTCGTAACCCGCGATGTAACCCTCGTCGCGGAGGATGCGCGCCATGTGCACGAGCATCTTGCTCTTGGGCGCACGCAGCGAATCGTGACGCGCGAGGAGCGCGTTGCGGATCCGGGTCAAGAAATCGCTGATTGGATCGTTGGTGGACGTCATTGTCTTCTCCTCGTTGCTTGCGGATGGCCGGCGCCTGGGCGCCGCCTCATTCCGTGCAAACCGATTGGGTCTACCAGCTGGCCTTGGTCACGCCGGGCAGGTGCCCCTTGAGCGCGAGCTGCCGAAAGCAGATGCGGCAAAGCTTGAACTTGCGCATGAAACCGCGGTTACGTCCGCAGCGGTTGCAGCGGTTCTTCTGCCGCACCGCGAACTTCGGTTTCTTGTGCATGTTGACCATCTTGCATGTCTTGGCCATCGGTGCTTCCTCTACTTGATTGCTGAGTTCTGTGTGTCGTCTGGACAGCTGTGTCGTTTGGCCAGCTGTGTCGTCTGGATTGGCGCGCCGCCTACTGGCGGAACGGCATCCCCATCGCTTTGAGCAGCGCGCGACCTTCGTCGTCGTTGCGAGCCGAAGTGGTGATCGTGATGTTCATCCCGCGGATCTTGTCGACCTTGTCGTAGTTGATCTCGGGGAAGATGATCTGTTCCTTGAGGCCGAGCGTGTAGTTGCCACGGCCATCGAACGCCTTGGGGCTGACCCCGCGGAAGTCGCGCACCCGGGGAAGGGCGACGGACAGCAGACGGTCCAGGAACTCCCACATGCGCTCTTTGCGGAGCGTCACTTTGACGCCGATCGGCATGCCTTCGCGGAGTTTGAAGTTACTGATCGAGCCTTTGGCGCGCGTCACCACCGGCTTCTGACCGGCGATCTTCGTCATCTGGTCGACGCAGGGGTCGATGATCTTCGGGTTGGACACGGCCTCGCCGAGGCCAAAGTTGACCGTGATCTTGGTGATCTTCGGGATCATCATGGTGTTTGCGAAGGCGAACTCTTCGCGCAGCTTCGGCGCGACCTCTTTGCTGTACTTCGTCTTCAATCGCGGAGTCATCGTTCTTTCCTCTCGTTCCGGGCTTCAGGCGGCTCTCATACCCCTTGTGGGCGGCAGCTGATCTCGGGACGTGGTGGTTGCTTGGTCCTAGACCTGGTCGAGGATCTCGCCAGTCTTGTGCACGACGCGGACCTTGCGCTCTTTGCCGTTGGCGTCCTCGACGGTGGTGAATCCGACGCGAACCGGCTGACCGGTCGTCGGGCTCACGAGCGCCAGGTTACTGATGGCGATGGGCGCCTCTTTCCGCACGATACCGGCCTCGGGGCCGCGACCTTGCTTGATGTGGTGCATGTGGTGGTTGACGCCTTCGACCAGGCATCGCTCGCCGCCCTTGATGAGGCGGAGCACCTTGCCGGTCTTGCCCTTGTCCTTGCCCGCGAGGACGAAGACGAGGTCGCCTTTCTTGATCTTGCGCATGACTACAGGACCTCCGGAGCCAGCGACACGATCTTCATGTACCGCTTGGCGCGCAGTTCGCGAGCCACCGGGCCGAAGATACGGGTGCCGACGGGCTCGCCCGTGGGGTTGATGAGGACCGCGGCGTTGTTGTCGAACTTGATGTACGACCCGTCTTCGCGACCCACTTCTTTGGTGGTGCGGACCACCACGCAGCGCACGATGTCGCCGACTTTGACCTTGCTGTGCGGCATGGCCTCGCGCACCGAGCAGACGATGACGTCGCCGACCGACGCGTATTTCCGCTTACTGCCGCCGAGCACCTTGATGCACCGAAGACGCTTGGCGCCGGAGTTATCCGCCGCGCCGAGCATGCTTTCGCTCTGAATCATTTCGTCCTCCGCCGTGGCCCGTCTTACGACCGGCCGCAGGGTTGTTGACTACTGGAGCTGGAGGCTCCTACCGCTTGCCCTGCCGGATCGTTGACCGGTGGCGCCAGCGCTTGCGCTTGCTCATGGGGCGGCATTCCTCGATGAGGACCTCGTCGCCCATTCCGCACGTGTTGTGCTCGTCGTGCACCAGGTACTTCTTGGTGCGCTTGACGTACTTGCGGTAGCGCGGGTGCAGGAAGCGACGGGTCACGGCGACAACGGCGGTCTTTTCGCTGTTGGTGCCGACGACGATGCCGGTCAGCTGACGACGGTGACGCTCGGCGCCGCCCTCGGTCTTGACTGCCACCGCCGGAGCCGCGGGCGCTGCCGGGACTTCGGGGACCGCCGGAGCTTCAGGGGCCGGAGCTTCAGGGGCCGCGTCGACGGGTGCTGCGGCTTCGGGGGCTGGAGCTTCGGGAGCCGCTTCGACGGGTGCTGCGGCTTCGGGGGCTGGAGCTTCGGGAGCCGCTTCGACGGGTGCTGCGGCTTCGGGGGCCGGACCTTCGGGAGCCGCTTCGACGGGAGCCACTTCGGGAGCCGCTTCGACGGGTGCCGCGGCTTCGGGGGCCGGACCTTCGGGAGCAGCAGCTTCGGGAGCCGGCGCTTCGGGTGGGGGCGGGGGCACGGCCGCTTCGACCTGCTCGTTGTTGTTCTCGTTCTCAGCCATCTCAGGCCTCCTTCATCGTCGTCACGTCACCGTGCTCGAACATGCGGATACGGGTCAGGACGCGAGCCAGGCCGCGACGGGCGTCGCGCAGCTTCATCGGGTTCTGCAGCTGACCGGTGTGGTGCTGAAAGCGGAGCCGGAAGACCTCTTCCCGCATCTCACCTTCGGCGCGCCGCAGCTCTGCCACGGTCATCTCGTTGATCACGCTCTTCTTATACATCGCTCGTTCCTCGTCGGCGGGTCCGTCCTCGCGGACTTACAGCCGGATCTCGTCGCGTTTGACGATCTGCCAGCTGAGCGGGAGCTTGTGACCGGCGAGGGTGAACGCCTCGCGGACCAACTGCGCGTCGTCGGACTGGATTTCGTACAGCATGTGGCCGGGCTTGATAACGGCGACCCAGTGATCGGGGCCGCCCTTACCCTTACCCATTCGGGTTTCGGCGGGCTTCTTGCTGACCGGCTTGTGGGGGAAGACCCGAATCCAGATCTTCGCGCCGCGCTTCATGTGGCGGGTCATCGCGATACGAGCGGACTCGATCTGCGCGCTGTTGAGCCGGCCTGGCGAGGTGGCCTGCAGGCCCCAGTTGCCAAACGACACGTCACAGCCGCGCGACGCTTTGCCGCGATTACGACCCTTCTGAACCTTGCGCCAGCGGATCCGTTTGGGTGCCAACATGGTCTCTTCTCCGTTTCGTCAGTGCCTTGCCCGGAGGCTCGGCGTCGTCTCGTCGGACGAAATGAACGTCCCGAGCTCGGGGCTCGTTTACTGCTGCGGCGCCGCCTTCTCGGGGATGACGTCACCGTGGTAAATCCAGCACTTCACGCCGATCGCGCCGTAGGTCGTCAGCGCCATGTGCTCGCCGTACTGGATGTCGGCGCGCAGCGTGTGCAGCGGAACTCGGCCTTCGCGGTACCACTCGTAGCGGCCCATTTCAGCGCCACCGAGACGGCCCTTGCACGCCACCCGAATGCCCTTGACGCCGAACTTCTGCGCGGCCTGCATGGCTTTGCGCATGGCGCGGCGGAAGGCGACTCGGCGAACGAGCTGCGTGCCGATGTTCTCCGCGACGAGCTGCGCGTCCGTTTCGGCGCGCCGCACTTCGTGGATGCTCAGGTAGACCTCGCCGGTGCTGATCTTGGCGATCTCGACCTTCAGCTTCTCGGCTTCCTTGCCCTTGGGGCCAATCAGGATGCCGGGACGCGCGGTGTGCACGCCGATCTTCACCTGGCGCGCGCGGCGCTCGATGTCGATGCGCGAGATGCCCGCGTGGTGCATGCGCTTCTTGATGAGCTTGCGGATCGCGAGGTCCTCGTGCAGCCATTCAGCGTACTTCTTTTCCTCGAACCACTTGCTGCTCCAGGTCCGGGTGACGCCCAGGCGGAGGCCGTTCGGATGCGTTTTCTGTCCCACGATGAACTCCTTGTTCCGTTTCGTGTCGTTCGTGTCGCGCTAGCGGATGCCAAGCACGAGGGTTACGTGGCTCTGCTTCTTTTCGATGCGGGTCGCACGGCCCATCGCACGCGGACGCCATCGCTTGATGGTCGGCGCCTGGTCGACGTAGACCTCGCGGACGTAGAGCGCGTCGGCGTCCATCGCATGGTTCGTCACGGCGTTGGACACCGCGCTGTCGAGCAGCTTGCGGATGGGTTCGGCCGACTTCTTGACGGTGAACGCCAGGATGTCGAGCGCTTCGGCGGCGTTCTTGCCGCGGATGAGGTCGGCGACGATCCGCGCCTTGCGGGGCGCGACGCGCAGGTAGCTGAGCTTGGCCTTTGTGGTGGTCATTTTCTGCTCCGTTGGGTGGAGGGCTCTGGTTCGTCAGGCGACGCGGCTCGATAAAGACACCGCGTTGTCGACTAACGGCGCCGAACCTTCTTGTCCGCGGCGTGGCCGTAGAACGTGCGGGTCGGGGCGAACTCGCCGAGCTTGTGACCGACCATGTTCTCGGTGACGAACACCGGCACGAACTTGCGGCCGTTGTGGACCATGAAGTTGTGGCCCACGAACTCGGGGAAGATCGTCGAACGGCGCGACCAGGTCTTGATCGGGCGCTTGTTGCCGGTCCGGTTGGCTTCTCCCACCTTCTTGAGGAGGTGGTTGTCGCAGAACGGACCTTTCTTCAGTGAACGTGGCATCGTTTTCTCCGATATGCCGGGTGCTTAGCGAGCCCCTTGAGGCATCGCGTCTTAGCGCTTTTTCTTGCGGCGGGCGACAATGAGCTTGTCGCTGCGCTTGTTGTTACGGGTACGCGAGCCAAGCGTTGGCTTGCCCCAGGGTGTGACCGGGTGACGGCCACCGCTGCTGCGCCCTTCGCCACCACCGAGGGGGTGATCGACAGGGTTCATCGCGACACCGCGAACGCTCGGACGACGACCCAGCCAACGGGTTCGGCCGGCTTTGCCGAGGTTCTCGTTCTTGTGTTCCTGGTTGCCGACGATGCCGATGGTGGCGCGGCACCGAGCGATAACCTTGCGCATCTCGCCGGACGGCAGACGCAGCGTGGCGTGCTTGCCTTCGAGCGCCATCAACTGGGCGCTGGAGCCGGCGGAGCGGCAGAGCTGTGCGCCCTTGCCGACCTTCATCTCGACAGCGTGCACGACGGTACCAACCGGGATGGACGCGAGCGGCAGCGTGTTGCCGGGCTTGATGTCGGCGTTGCTGCTGCTGACAACCGTGTCGCCGACGGTCAGGCCGTTGGGCGCCAGGATGTAGCGCTTCTCGCCGTCCTTGTAGTGGAGCAGCGCGATGCGGGCCGTGCGGTTGGGGTCGTATTCGATGTGCGCGATCGTCGCCGGCACGCCGACCTTGTCGCGCTTGAAGTCGATGATGCGGTACCGACGCTTGTGGCCGCCGCCGCGGTGACGCGAGGTCATCCGACCTTTGTTGTTGCGTCCACCGGTGCTCTTGAGCGGCGCGGTGAGCGACTTTTCGGGCCGGTCGCGGGTGATTTCCTTGAAGTCGGAAGTCATCAGCTGACGCTTGCCCGGCGTCATCGGTTTGTGCTTCTTAATGGCCATTGCTCTATCCCCAATCTCTTTGGTTCAGCTGCCTATCGGTTCGTCTCGTGTAGCCAGGTGCCGCTTGATGCGGTCCTAGACACCCTCGAAGAAGTCGATCGACTCGTTGCCACGAAGGGTCACGAACGCCTTCTTGTAGTTACGGCGGTAGCCCGTGAAGCGGCCGACGCGCCGCTGCTTGCCACGCTGGATGGCGGTGCGGACGTTGGTGACCTTGACCGCGAAGAGCTCTTCAACGGCGGTCTTGATCTGGTTCTTGTTCGCTTCGGCGTGCACTTCAAAGACGTACTCGTTGAGTTCCTCGCGAAGGAGGTTGTTCTTCTCGGTGATCAGCGGGCGAATCAGGATTTGCGTGTTGTGAAGTCGCATAGCGTGCTCCGTTCGTCGTCGTGTTGGCGTCGGCCCGGCTCGTCGGTGCCTAGGCCGACAGCCGCGCTTCGAGCGCCTTGGCGCCGTCGACGGTCAGGATCAGGTGGTCGTACTTGAGCACGTCGTAGACGTTGACACCCTCGGCGCGGATGTACTTCGCGTCGGGGATGTTGCGCAGCGACAGGTGCACGTTCGTGTTCTCGGTGCCGGTGACGACGAGGACCTTGCTGGTGCCCAGCCTCTCGAGGACCTTCGCCGCGGCGCCGGTCTTCGGGGCGTTCATCGTCCACTGGTCGAGCACGATGAGGTTGCCGCCCGCCGTGCGCGTGGTCAGGGCCGAGCAGAGGGCCGCGCGACGCACCTTCTTGGGCACGCGCTGCTGGTAGCTGCGGGGCTGCGGGCCGTGGGCGACGCCGCCACCCTTGAAGATCGGGGCCTTGCGGTCGCCGTGGCGGGCGCGGCCGGTGCCTTTCTGGCGGTAGATCTTCATCCCGCTGCCTTTGACGGCGGAGCGGTTGCGCGTGCTGTGCGTGCCTTGGCGGCGGTTGGCAAGCTGCGCTTTGACGACTTCCCAGTGCAGGTGCGGCTTGACCTCGGCGCCAAAGATGGCGTCGGCAAGCTCCAACTCGCCCTGCTCTTGTCCGTTTGTATTGATAATCTTGACGGTTGGCATCGTCTTTCTCCCGTGTGGGATGTTCGTGCGTTCGGGGCCCGGGTGTCCGCGCAGGAAATCAGGTCTTGATTTCGACGCTCACACCGGCAGCCAGGTCGAGGCGCATCAGGGCGTCGAGCGTCTGCTGGGTCGGGTCGAGGATGTCGATGAGCCGCTTGTGGGTGCGGATCTCGAACTGCTCGCGGCTCTTCTTGTCGACGTGGGGTCCGCGCAACACCGTGTAGCGGTTGATGCGGGTGGGCAACGGGATCGGGCCGGCAATGCGAGCACCGGTGTTGCGCACCGTTGTCATGATCTCGCTGACCGACTGGTCGAGCAGCTTGTGATCATACGCCTTGAGGCGAATGCGGATGCGATTGGTAGCCATTGTTTGCTCCTTGTTCTCGTAGGCTCGGCGGTAACGCTAGGAAGCCTTCTTGAGCATCTTTTCGACCAACGCGCGGGGCGTCGGTGCGTAGTGGGCGAATTGCATCGTGTAGTTGGCGCGGCCCTGGGTCAGCGAACGAAGGTCGCCGACGTAGCCGAAGCTCTCGGCCAGGGGCAGCTCGCCGGTGATGACCTTGCCGCCGGCGCGATCATCGAGGTTGGCGATCTTGCCGCGACGCGAGTTCAGGTCACCGATAACGGCGCCCATGTACTCCTCGGGGGTGACGATCTCGATGCTGAAGATCGGCTCGAGAAGCACCGCTTTGCCCCTGCGCGCGGCCTCTTTCATGGCCATCGACGCGCAGGTACGGAACGCCATTTCGGACGAATCGACGTCGTGGTAGCTGCCGTAGTAGAGCTCGACACCCACATCGACCATCGGGTAGCCGTAGATGAGGCCGTTGGCCATCGCGTCCTCGCAGCCCTTGCCGACCGCGGGGATGTACTCGCGCGGAACCACGCCGCCCTTGATGCTGTCGACGTACTCGAAGCCTTCGCCGCGCCCGCGCGGGGTGACGCGCAGGCAAACGTGGGCGTACTGGCCGCGGCCACCGGTCTGCTTGGAGAACTTGTGGTCGACCTCGACGTCTTGGGTGATGGTCTCGCGGTAAGCGACTTGCGGAGCGCCGACCTGGGCCGCCACGTTGAACTCGCGCTTGAGGCGGTCAACGATGACCTCGAGGTGAAGCTCGCCCATGCCCGAGATAATGGTCTGCCCCGTGTCGTGGTCGGTGCGGACCTGGAAGGACGGATCCTCGCGGCTGAGCTTGCCCAGGCCGTTGGACAGCTTGTCTTCTTCACGCTTGGAGTCCGGCTCGATGGCGACCGAGAGCACCGGATCGGGGAAGCTCATCGACTCAAGCGAGATCGGCTTGTTCCGCGCGCAGAGCGTGTGCCCTGTGACGACGTCCTTGAGGCCCGAGACCGCGACGATATCGCCGGCGTGGATCTCTTTGACCTCTTCGCGCTTGTCGGCGTGCATCTTCATGATGCGGCCAAGGCGCTCGCGTTTGCCGTTGTTGGCGTTGAGCACCTGATCGCCGACCGTGGCGGTACCTGAGTAGACGCGAACGTAGGTCAGGTGACCGACGAAGGGGTCGCTCCAGAGCTTGAACGCCAGCGCCGAGAAGGGCTCGCTGTCGTCAGCCTGGCGGACCAGCGTGACGCTGTCGTCGTCAGGGTCGGTGCCTTCGATGGCCGGAACCTCAAGCGGGCTCGGCAGGAACGTGCAGATTCCGTCGAGCAGCGGCTGTACGCCCTTGTTCTTGAACGCGGTGCCGCACAGAACCGGCTGGATGGTCAACTGCAAGGTGGCGATGCGAATCGCGTTCTTGAGCTCGTCGACCGTGGGCTCTTCGCCCTCAAGGTACTTCTCCATCAGCGCGTCATCACACTCGACGATCTGCTCGACCATCTCGGCGCGCTTGGTCTCGACCAGCTCGGCCATGTCGGCCGGCACATCTTCATAGTGGTAGCTGGCGCCGAGGGTCTCTTCGTCCCACACGATGGCGCGGTTTTCGACGAGGTCGACAACACCCTTGAAGTGCTCTTCGGCGCCGATCGGCAGCTGCACAGGCACCGGGTTGGCACCGAGGCGCTCCTTCATCTGGTCAACGACGCTCAGAAAGTCGGCGCCGGTGCGGTCCATCTTGTTGACGAACGCGATGCGGGGAACCTTGTAGCGGTTGGCCTGGCGCCACACCGTCTCGGACTGCGGCTCAACACCGCCGACCGCGCAGAACACGCCGACCGCGCCATCAAGGACGCGCAGCGCTCGCTCGACTTCGATCGTGAAGTCGACGTGCCCGGGGGTGTCGATGATGTTGATGGTCCAGTCGCGCCACTGGCACTGCGTCGCAGCGCTGGTGATCGTGATCCCGCGCTCCTGCTCCTGCTCCATGAAATCCATGGTGGCGGCGCCGTCGTGGACCTCTCCGATTTTATGACTGCGCCCCGTGTAGTACAGGATGCGCTCGGTCGTGGTCGTCTTACCGGCATCGATGTGGGCCATGATGCCGATATTGCGAATCTGCTTTAGCGGGACCGTGCGAGGCATGACGATTCTTCCTGGGGCGCGGTGGGCCTTCCCACTGCCGGGCCGAGGCTGGCCTTACCAGCGGTAGTGGGCGAACGCCTTGTTGGCGTCGGCCATGCGGTGGGTGTCTTCGCGACGCTTCACCGAAGCGCCACGCATCTGGCTGGCGTCGAGCAGCTCGTTGGCAAGCTTTTCGGACATGCCTTTTTCGCCGCGGTTGCGGGCGAACGTGAGGATCCAGCGAATCGCGAGCGCGGTGCGGCGCTCGGGGCGGACTTCGACGGGGACCTGGTAGGTCGAACCACCGACGCGGCGCGACTTCACCTCGACCTGCGGGCGGACGTTGTCGAGCGCCTTCTTGAACACGGCGACCGGGTCTTCGGTCTTGGCGCGCGCGCTGATCTTGTCGAACGCGTCGTACATCACCTTCTCGGCGGTCGACTTCTTGCCGTCGACCATGAGGTTGTTGATGAACTTCGCGACAAGCACGTCCCCGTACTTCGTGTCGGGAACGGGGATGCGCTTGGGTACTGCTCTACGACGTGGCATCTGTGTGTCTCCAGTCTCGTTCTTGCTTGCGTTCGGTCAGGCTCGGAGCCCGCTTATTTCTGCTTGGGACGCTTCGTGCCGTACTTGCTGCGGCCGCGGTTGCGGTCGGCCACGCCGGTCGCGTCAAGCGTGCCGCGGATGATGTGGTAGCGAACGCCCGGCAGGTCTTTCACACGACCGCCTCGGATGAGGACGATGCTGTGCTCCTGCAGGTTGTGGCCGACGCCGGGGATGTAGCTCGTGACCTCGATCCCGTTGCTGAGACGGACACGGGCGACCTTGCGCAGCGCCGAGTTCGGCTTCTTGGGCGTGGTCGTGTAGACGCGGGTGCAGACGCCACGCTTTTGCGGGCAGCTTTGCAGCGCGGGTGCGGTGGTCTTGCGGCGCTTCTGGCGACGTCGCGAGCGCACGAGCTGGTTGATGGTCGGCATTCTTGGTCTCCCAATCCCTGTGGCCCTCTCGAGCCCGATGACGATCGTCACCGTTGGCCGCCCTGCTTTGTGGCGGTCCGTAGCCCCGTTTTCTTGTCGCGCTTCCGTCGGCGCGCCAGGGCGTAAGTTGTTGGCGGCTTGCTCCAAAGCCTCAATTGCCGGCGCGCTCCATGAATGGCGCTCGACGGATGACCGGTGGTTTGCCGCTGGCACCTTCCGGTCGGAATTGAAGCTCCTGTCAGGAGCACCGGTTTCCCGGTCCCTCTCTCCATTGCCGCGTTGCTTCTTCCCGGAGGTCGAAAACGTGGTGCTGAAGGGCGTGCAAGGCGTACCTGCCTCACAGCGGGGCGCGCGTTATCTACGACTGGGCTTGCGGTGTCAAGGGAAAAAGGCAAGCACGCTGCGATCTGCAGGCAGGTTTCAGCCGGCGCTCGCGAGGTGGCGCCCGACGTGCAGACCGAGCGCGTAGATCGAGAGCTGGGGCGGTACCCCGATCGAGGTCGGAAAGAGCGAGCCGTCGGCTACCCAAAGACCCTCAACGCCGTGGACTCGCCCGGTACTCGCCGCGGCCCCGAGGCGCGGATCGTCGTCCATGACGATCGATCCCATCGGATGTACGGCGGCGACTTCGATCGCATGACGCTGCAACCGTTTCGTTCCGAGTTCGGCACACTGAGAGGCCGAGGTGAGCTCGATTCCGAGCCGGCCCGGGACGATGACGCGGCGCGCTCCCGCGGCGAAGAGCAGACGAGCGGTCGCCGCGAGGCCTTGCATCAACGCGCGACGGTCCGGTGCGTCGGGCCAATAGTCGATCTGCGGGCCGCCGTCGCCGTCTGCTGCGACCTGTCCGCGGGTTCGATCGTGCAGCATGGCGGTGAAGGCAGCGAGGTGAGCGAATCGCTCCATCCAGCTGCGGTGCGCGTCGCCAACGCCAGGAATCATTGTCGCCGCAGCCATCGGATGGGCGGTGGCAGGGACGATCCACATACGTCCATCCCCGGGCAGGCCCGTTTGTCCTTTTTCGGAGGCGTCGAAATCCAGCAGCTCCGTGCACTCCCAGGTCTGCGGGACGCCGCGCCACGCCGCCACCTCCTCATCGAAATCACCGACGGCAACAACCGCGGGATGCAGGCGGAGCGTGGCGCCGATCGCGTCATTGGGGTGAGGCACACGCGAGTGAAGGAGGAGGGCAGCCGTGGCCGTGGCCGACGCGCTCACGCAAACGTGTTCGGTGACGATCTCTATTTTGCGCCCGTTGGGCCTCCCGTCGTCGTCGCAGGCGATCGCGGTCACGCCGCGTACCCGACCGTCGCGATGATTTACGTCTGTGGCACGCGCGTGGTGGATGACGGTCGCCCCGGCCTCGATCGCGCGGACGATGAACACTTTGAGCGCGTTGTTCTTCGCGTCGAAGCTGCACGCCAGCTCGCAGAATCCACTGCCCACGCAGCCCGTGCGGTTGTCATGTAAGGGGCCGCCTCGCCAGCCGAGCGCGTCCGTTCCGCGGCGCAACACAGCGTTGACGCGGCTGGCTTCGGACTGCGGTATCGCCCGCACGCCGATGGTTTCTTCGACCTCTTTATAGAGCGACGCCCATCGCGAGGGGCCGAGGGCATCGAGCTTGCGCGTGCGTTGCCACCCTTCGAGCACCGGTTTGGGGATGCGTTTGCAAAGGTTGAGGTTGTGCAACGTCGAGCCGCCAATGCCCTTGCCCTGGTGGACGCGGACGGCGCGATCGAGCGTGCCGCGCGCTCCTGCGTCCCAGTACAGACGCGGCACCATGGACTCCTCGCGGCGGTTGGACGTCGACGGCAGGACCACGCCACCCGCCTCGAGGACGACCACACGCATGCCGGCTTCAGCAGCCACAGCGGCGACAACAGACCCACCTGCGCCAGACCCGATGACGCACAAATCGGCCTGGATACGGGACTCGACCTCCGGGCTATGGGCGCTCAGAATCATCGGCTCGACCCGCCCGCGTTCGCACGCCGCACGAACAGGGCGGCGTAGCGAGGTGCAATCCGCAGGGACGGAGCGGGCGCCGGGTTGTAGCCGAGTGCCTTCCAGGTCGCCGGACGCTGGTAGTGGCCGAGCATGACCAGGTCACGAACGCCGCGCGACGCCTCTCCCAGCTTGTCGAGGCGCTGAACCATGGTTGCGAACACCTCCCGTCTTCGGGCGATGGGCAATCGCGAAAGTCGACGCCACGAGCCGGACACAGACGAGGCCTGGTCGACAAGCCAGGTCGCGGCGCGACAAAGACGACGCTCGGAGGTCGGAAGGTGGCCGAGGTAGCGATCGATCGCCGTGACACAAGCCTCGATCGCAGCTGACGTCGCGGCCGGAACGACGCACTCCGCAATGGCGGCAAGGATCGCAGCTTCGGTTGTCGCCAGGTAGGTCAGGCTCACGTCCACCGGCTCGTATCCGGACAGACGCCAACCGAGCGTCGCAGCAACAGCCGCGCCGGACGTCGCCACAAGAAATCGCCGGCGTCGGGCATCAGCGCCGGTTTCATGACGTTCGAGGTCGGCCCGAAGACGAGGCGGCAGTCTCTCGCGCCACGCCGCAGTCGGTGGTGGCAACGGCCCGCGACGGGTCTGCCAGAACACCACATTGCCGCTGAATCCGGCTGCAGCGTCGGCCAACAGGGCGCCCATGGCCTTGCCGGTGTACACGCCATCTAGCTCTATCCCGGCCGGGCTCACGCGCGTGCGCGTTTTTAAAGACGTGTCTGTTGGCGTTCCGTAGCCACGTCCGAGGTGGCCGCGGTCGATCAGCAGGCGCAAGGAGTCGGCATTGGCGTTGAATCCAGCGGTTGCCAGCACGCGACAGGTAGCACGAGCGAGCGCAGCGATTCGCCACGAAGTCGACAGCAGCCGCTCGACCACCGCGACCGCTACAACCTCAGTCTCCAAGCCGGCGAGGTGCAAGCCGATCGCGAGACCGACCGCGCTGCCGCCGGATCCGAGCGCGACATAGAGCCGATCGGGCCGGGGAATCTCGCCGGCGCGCACCTGGTCGGCCAGCTCCAAGCCGGCGCGCACCATGCCCAGCGTCCCGATCGCGTTGCTCGCGCCCGGCGGGACTACCGGCCCCCGTGTGGACCGCCCGCCCAACAGCAACCCGGGCGACCGCATGGCGACGCCGAGCCGACTGCGACGGTAGTTCAGCCGGTCCGCACCAGCGGCGGTGAACGCGAGGTTGGCCAGGACATCGTCCGACGGCGGCTGCCAAAACAACGTCGCATCGACTGTGCGGCCAAGCCTTTGTGCTGCCTGGACACACGCCACCAGGTGCCCCGAACCGATGGCGCCCGACGTCGCGAAACCGGGCGCGCTGGCCCAGGGCTCGGCGGCCAGGACGTAGTCAAGCTTGCGCACCTTGCTGCCGCCCGAACCGACCGAGAGCAGATCGTCGCGCTTGACCCCCAACCACGCGACGCCGATCTCGGCGGCCATATCGGCCAGCTCCGACACCGGCGACACCGACGACGACCAGCCCAGCCGCGGCAGGTCGCATCCATCGAAAATGTGGCGGGTGGTGATCATGACGTAGCGGTCCGGCGCGCGGGTCCCAGCCAACCTAGGACCGCAGCACGACGGTTTCAGCCTGAGGAGTCACGACGACTCCCAACCACGGCGGCGTCTCGGCCAGCAGCGTCCGGCTTGCCGCAATCAACCGTTCGATCTAGCGTCCCGCGCCTCCCCCGAAATCAACTGCACGAACACCGGCCGCATCGCGCGGCGCAAGGAGACGAGATGGGCTACCGACACGGACGACACACCTGGCGCGAGAACTTCAGCGACGATCCGGCGGCCAACCGGGCTTGGTACAACGGCTTCATGAACTGGGGCCACGAAGCGCAGGACATGGGCGACTTCGTGTACGATATGTTCAAGGCCGGCGACCTCGTGCTCGGCGGCTTCTGCCAGCTTGCCGAAGACCAGAAAAAGATGGGCGCACCGGCCCACTGGCTGACCTACATCTCGGTGGACGACGTCGCCGGCGGATGCGGCCGCGCGAAGGAAAAAGGCGGCCAGGTGCTCGCCGAACCGTTCAAGGTGCCCGGCGTCGGTGAGATCGCGATCCTGATGGACCCGCAGGGCGGCGTCTTCGCGCTCTTCCACGGCGAGACCGAAGATCCCGACCACCACAACCCGCCGCCCCCGCACGGCGACTACTGGTGGGCCGAGTACATGGCCAAGGACGCACCTGCCGCCGTCGACTTCTACACCCACGTCCTCGGCTGGGGCACGCAGACGATGCCGATGCCCAACGGCGAATACACGGTGTTCACGGTCGGCGAAGACGGTTCATGCGGCTGCATGGCGATGCCCGAAGGTGTGCAGGCACCCAGCCACTGGAGCGTCTACTTCGCGGTCGACGACGTCGACGCCGCCGCCGCCACGGCAACCTCGAGCGGGGGCAACATCCTCGCTGGCCCGATGGACATGCCCGGTGTCGGCCGCTTCGTCTCGGTCGCCGATCCCCAAGGCTCGGTCGTCGGCCTCATCACGCCCGACCTTTCGAACGCGCCTTCCTGAGCAATCTCACCCAAGCGATTCGTGCGCCCCGCCATCGACCGGCGGGGCGCGCGTCGTTTTGATGTAACCAGATGAAACAACGAACCATTTGAACGTCTCTGAGACCTTCAAATCGTCTCTGAGACCTTCAAACCGAGCTCTTCAGACCCGCGCGTCACCACTTCCAAAGCCGCGCGAAGTTCAGCCCCGCCGACAACACCAAGCTCGCCGACCCCTCGCGCTCAATCGTCTTTCCGGCGGCCTCAATCGTCTTGACCTTCGGCGAAAACGCAAAGACGTCAGCCGCCAATGTCGCCGCCAGTCCACGCGCGATGGGCACAATCAGCACCGCCTGACCCGTCGCGATGGTTCCAAGATCCGGCGGCGTATCTTCCGGATCCGGCGCCAACCAGCGCAGCTCCCCCGCGAGCTTGAGCATCGCGCGACCGACCGGCACCGCGAACTTCATCCCCGCCAGGACTCCGGCCTCAAACTGCCCCTGCGTGGCCGCGAAATCGGTCTTGGTCAGCCCCGCCAGCCGCAACTCCGACAACCAGCCGCCGGGACGCAACACGACACCCGCCGACGCGCGAAGCTCCTTTTGGTGCGGGAACGCCTTCTTCGTGAAGTTGTCCGTGGTCGCCGTGAATTCCGTGTCGTACGTCGCGTTGATGAACGGCACCAGCGCCCATCCAGCAGCTTTTCCGAGGCGCAACTGCAGCGACCGCAGCCGCATTTCAGTCTGGGCCAGCACATCGTCGGCGTTTTCCTGGATGACCTCGCCCGCCCCAACGTCAGCCAGGTCGATAACGGTGCGCGCAAACTGCGTCTGCAGCGACGTCAGCCACTTCACCTTCGCCGACGAGTAGCCGCCCGCGAGATGCGTGCGCAGTCCAAGCGAATAGTTGTCCGGCGTGACCACACGCTGCTCGCGGACACCCGGGAATCTCAGCCATGAACCTGATGCGTGGTTGCTGTAGCGCGTAAACGAGACGTTGAGCTTCTTGATCGCGAACGTCCACCGCGGCTCGATTTGGCGTCCGGCGGGCAGCAGCCACTTGGCGATGGTGGCTCGCGTCGGTGCGGAAAACGTCGGGTCCTTGTCACGCAGGGAACGGAGGTTCGCGAGCACGACGTCGCGCAAGGCGAGGTTGCGATTGGCGCTATCGGGAGCGACCGCGGTTGCGTTCAAGGCAAGGCGCGAGACGGGCTTCTGGCCGGTCAACACCTTGGCTGCGGCTGGCAAGCGCGACAGCGAGGCGGTCATGGCGACGGAATACCGTTCATTCGCCACGACACGGCGCCCGGCGATGCGGCGTGATTTCAGGTCGAGGCCGGTCACAGATGCGTCGTCTCCCAGCTGCCTGGCGAGCCGCAACACCTGCGCTCCGGTGAGCCGATACAGCCGTACGGGATCTTCGGTGTCGAGCCACTGGACGACGTACGACTCGAGCAACGGCCCCGGGATCGTGGTCGACAGGTGACGCTGCCGGGGAACGATCGCGACCTCGGTTTGCGACGCTCGCCGCAAGACGTTGGCGACCACGAGGCTCCACAAACGCGCCGTGAACCAAAGCTGCCGCCATCGCTTGGTGCTCGCCTCGGGCACAAACCACGAGAACTCGGGGTCTTTGCGGATCGCGGCGTAGACCGACTTGTTGTCGCCCGCCAGCTCCTCGAGCGAGGGCAGCAGCTTGCGTTCGTTGCGAGCGAGGCGGCCGATGAACCGCTGCAAAACGGCTTTGCTGATGGTTTCGTCGCGCGGCAGGTCGGGAGAAACCGCGGTCGAGGTGTACCGGACCTTGCGAATCGGGCGCGGACGTCCACCAGCTGCCGACTTCAACGCCAGATCGATGCTCATCCGTCCGACATGAACCGTGCCCGCGGTGGCGAAGGCGAGCGGCAAGCGTCCGTGCAGCCTCTCCTTGTGCCGGTCGCGCGCATCAACCGTGACCGCGGGCCGATAGGAATCAAACGTGCCGGCCTGGCCGAGCACGACGTCGACGCCGTAGCAGTTGAAGATGAACCGGTCGAGCTCGGCGCGGCGCATGTTTGTGACGGCGATGACAACCTCGGGGTGGGCGCCGGGCAGGCGGCGGATCTCGTCGACGGCACGCGTGGCTTCGGCGACCGCATCGCGCACCTCGAGCCGATCGCGGTCAGCTTCCTGCCGTGGGTCGAGCAAAGCATCTGCCGAAACGAACCCGAGGATCGCCACACGCACACCATGGACGGTCGTGCGAATGATGCGGGTCGTCGCCGCTTTGCCTTTCCGCTTGCCTTTGCCCTCGTACAGGTTTGTCGCTAGCAGCGGCACCGAGTTGCGTTTCGCCGCTTTGCGCAGCCGGTCGATTCCGTAGTGAAGCTCACGCCTTCCGGGCACCAGCGCGTCATAGCCAAGTTTGCTCAAGACCTGCCACTCGAGCTTGCGCAAGGCCGATGGTTTGCCGAGCAGGCGATCGAACGTCGACAGCTCCTCGCCGCTGCTAAGCAACAACCCATCGCGACGACGTTTCGCGAGCAAACGGGCCCGACGAGCGCCATCCCCCCACTGCTTGATCATCATGAAATAGCGGGCCTTTTGGTCACCAAGACGGGCCGACCCCTGGATCCCCCACCAATAATCCCAGGCGTGTAGATCCGTGGCGACAGCGCCCTTTTTGCCGTCCAACCGGATGTGCCACAGCGGTCCCTTGCCGGCCTGGATGATGCGAAGCTGGCCGCGGCGCATCTTGAGCGCAGGTTCGTCGCCCTTGGTGTCGTTACGGGCCTTCATGGCCGCGAGCACATCGAGTCCGCGGTCGTCGGGATGGCGAAAGACGAGCAGCTGGTCGGTCTCGATGACATCGACGGGGATGGTCTTGGCGCGCCCGCCTGCCCCGGCCTTGAGCCACTTCACGACGCTACTAGCGCGCATCGACACCGGATCGAGCAACAGCTCATCGCCGCGCCGCAAGATCGCGGGCCCGGATGCATCGATCGTCGTAGAACCGCCGCGCGCGGTGAGCTCATCCCAGAGCAGCAAGATCCCCGATCCCGACGATCGTCCCGACGACAGGCCGCCTGTTCGCCCGGTGAACGTGATGTCCAACGAGGTAACCGCGCTGGGGAGCGGCGCGGGCTCGGCGCTGACAGGTCCGACCCGGCTGATTGTAAGGCCGAGCACGACAGCGATTACCGTCGTCGCACAAAGGCGAGCCATGAACGGCGCGGGACAGCCGCAAGTGACGAGCATGGCGCGACCATAACCCAGCCGACTGTCGCTTTCGAACCGTGGCGCAGTGCGTCATCTCCACATGTTGCGGACGCGGTCTTGCGCGCGATATGCCGGGTGCTGTAAATCCTGTGACTTCGTGAGCACATTTCCGGATCGAGAAAGAATGGGCTCGCGCGCGTCGTGAACGTGTGCCGATCGCCGTGATCGCTTCGCTTGGGGCCCCTTCGACTTCCGGGCCACGACGCCTTACAGACGAGGAAAACGCCCATGAAAGCCTATGCACCCAGCAAAATTCGCAGCTTCGCGATGGTCGGCCACTCGGGTTCCGGTAAGACGTCGGTCGGCGACGCGATGGCCCGTGTGACCGGCGCCAACAGCCGTCTCGGATCGGTCTCCGACGGCTCATCGATGTTCGACTTCGAGCCCGAAGAGAAAGACCGCGGCGGCTCGATCGCGTCGTCCGTGCTCACCGCCGAGTTCGCCGAACACAAGATGCACGCGATCGACACCCCCGGGGATATGGACTTCATCCACGAGTCGGTCACCGTTTTGCAGGGCGCGGACGCCGCCGTCCTCGTCATCAGCGCGGTCGACGGCATCGGCGTGGGCACCGAGCGAACGTCCAAGGCAGCCGGCACCATCGGCGTGCCGCGGGCGGTCTTCATCAACAAGATGGACAACGAGCGCGCCGACTACGAAGCGGTCGCCGGCGAGCTCAAAGAGATCCTCGGCTTCGACGGCGTGGTGCTGCAATTGCCGATCGGCACCGCGGACGACTTCAAAGGCGTCGTCGACCTGGTCAACGGCAAGGCGTACACGTACAGCGGCGACAGCGGCACGGCCCAGGAAGGTGACGTTCCGGCCGACATGGCCGACGCGGTCGAAGAGGCATTGATGGCCCTGCACGAGCAGGTCGCGATGACCGACGAAGAGCTCATGGACGCCTACTTCGAGAACGAGTCGTTGACCACCGAGCAGATGAAGGCCGGCCTCGGCAAAGGCATCGAATCGGGCACGCTCGTCCCCGTGCTGCTCGGCTCGGCCACCAAGAACGTCGGCATCGACCGGCTGCTCGACCTCATGACCTACATGCCGTCGACGATCGACCGCGGCGCTTACCCCGGCGCCGACCCCGACGACGCCAGCGTCACCCAGGACATCGACCCCAACGGCAGCGACTCGGTGGCCCTCTGTTTCAAGACGGTCGTTGACCCGTTCGTCGGTCAGCTATCGATCTTCAAGATGCTCAGCGGCTCGTTCTCTGTCGGTGAGGCGCCCAAGAACTCGCGGGTTGGCAAAGACGACCGCATCGGCAACCTCTACCACCTCAAGGGCAAGGACACGGTGAACACCGACAAGGTGGTGACCGGCGACGTGTTCGCGGTGCCAAAGCTCAAGCTGACCCACACCGGTGACACGCTCTGCGGTGGCAAGCTCGTCGCGGCCCGCTGGTTGACGGCCCCGGCCCCGATGATCGCGTACGTGGTCAAGCCCCGCAGCCGCGCCGATGAACAGAAAGTGCGCGACGCAATGGACAAGATCCTGGTCGAAGACGCCGGTCTGCGGCAGGGCTTCGACACCGTCACCAAGGAGATCACGCTGTCGGGCATGGGCGTCAACCACGTCGCGATGGCCTGCGCGCGCATGAGCCGCAAGTACGGCGTCAACGTCGACCTTGGCACCCCGACAATCCCGTACAAGGAGACGTTCAAGAAGCGTGCCGACGTCCGCTACCGCCACAAGAAACAGACCGGCGGCGCCGGCCAGTTCGGCGAGGTGAGCATCAAGGTCGAGCCCGCTCAGCCCGGCGAAGGTTTCGAGTTCCTCAACGAGATCAAGGGCGGCGTCATCCCCAACACGCTGATCCCGTCGGTCGAAAAGGGGATCGTCCAGACCGCGGTCAAGGGCATCCTCGCGGGCTTTCCCGTCGTCGACTTCAAGGTTCGCCTGTACGACGGCAAGTACCACCCGGTCGATTCCAAGGACATCGCGTTCCAGATCGCGGGCCGCCAGGCCATCAAGAAGGCGGGCGAAGAGGCCGGCATGGTGCTGCTCGAGCCGATCAACGACGTCGAAGTCGTCGCGCCCGAGACGTACACCGGCGACATCATGGGCGACATGAACCAGCGCCGCGCCCGCATCCAGTCGATGGAGACCCGCGGCCGCAACACGGTCGTCAAGGCCCACGTGCCGCTCAGCGAAATGCTCAACTACGCGCCGAGCCTCAAGTCGATGACCGGCGGCACCGGCAGCTACTCGATGAAGTTCGCGTCCTACCAGCCCGTGCCCGGCAACATGCAGGCGAAGCTGGTCAAAGACATCTCGCGGCTCAAGGCCGAAGAAGAATAGCCCAGGCGTTGACAACGGCGGGATAGCCCGGACCGGTTCAGTCAGTCCGTGGCGAGCAACGAGGTCGTGTAAACCCGGATGTCGTGCGGCCAATCGTCCATGTGACGGTTGAGCGCGTCGCGATCGCCGCCAAACAACGCCCGCGACGCCTCTTCGAATCCCGGCAAGTCTCCCGCCACCGCGGTCAGGAAAGCGTAGGCCCTGTTCGTCGCTGCGCGCTCGGCGTCCTTGTCGCGATTGGCGCGCATTTCTCGCTGGACCAGCAGCCGCAATGTCGCCGACGCCGATCGCGATCGACCCGCCAACCAGGCCCACTGTTCGGGCAACAGCGTGACCTCGCGGGCAACGACGCCCAGCCGCGGACGCCCTCTACCTCGCTTGGGGGGAGAGGCTGCCGGCGCGGCGACATGATCGCTGCATGACGCGTACTCTACCTCGATTCGCGCGGCCACGTCGGATGCATCACCGGCGAGATCGACATCGACAACCGCGCCCGTCTTGTCGTTGAACACAAGCACCTTGTCGCGCTTGGACCGGTGTGCCTCATGCGCGGCGACGGCAGCGAGCACCAGTGTCCCGGACGCGATCTTCTCGGTGCCGGCGAACGTGGTGTACGTGTTCGACTTGGTAGACGTGGTGGACATGGCGACCTCCCGGGCAGCGGCTCATTCGCGGGGAAGGCTAGAAATAATACCGGGTATAAATCAAATTTATCCGGGTAATTAAATGCTTGCGGAAAGGAGGCGGCTCAACGCAGACCGTCACCTACTCGCGCCAGATGAACTTCCACGGGTGGCGCTTGAGGTCCTTGACCATGAGCTTGACGTCCATGAACAGCTCGTTGTCGTTGACCACGCCGCCGAGGCTGCCCTTGCCGTCACGCACCTGTCCGGTCATCGCCTTCACATCGGCGACCGCGCCATCGGCCTTGGTGATGACGCCCGCGATCTTCTGGTGCCCTTGTTCGCCGAACAGCACTTTCGCGGTGGGCTCCTTGCGCAGCTGACCCGAGAACGCCTTGACGTTGGCCGCGGTGTGCTTGACGTCGCTCAGCACGGGCCCGGATTCGCGGTCAAGCCGCCCGGTGAGTGACTCGACATTGTGCAGCGAGCGCTTGACCGTGCTGCCGTCGCCGATGCCGTTGTGCGCGGCGCTGACGAGCTTGTCGACCTTGGTTGTCGTGCCGTTGAGCCCGCTGACGATGTTCTTGATGCCGTCCCGGTTTTCCAGGATGACTTCGTCGGCGTGCACGACGGTCTTTCGCGTCGCTACCAGGGTCTCATCAGCGTGTTTGAGCAGGCCGGTCAGGTGACCTTCGTTGGTCTCGAGGATGCGCGTGACGACACCGGCGACCTTGGTCAGCTGTTGCGCCAGGATCTCCATCCGCAGCGGCGGCATCCCCACGACTTTGGCGCCTGAAGCGAGCGAAGGTTTGCTGGGTGAGCCGGGGTCGATCTCGACGTATTTCTCGCCGAGCACGCCCATCGTCGAGATATAGAAGCGCGCATCCTGGTGCAGCGTCGCGCCGACCGCCACGTCAACGCTGACGGTCACGCGCACGATGACGTGCCGACCCACATCGGGGTCCTTGCGGCCGCCCCAGTATTCGACGTTTTGCACCTTGCCGGCGTTGACGCCCGCGACCTTCACCGGGGCGCCGGGCTTGATGTCGCTGGCGGTCTCGTAGTCGACGTGCAGGACGTGGCCGGAGCCGCCGCCGAAGTCACCGAGCACATAGACGAACACGACCAGCAAGCCGGTGCAGATGAACACCAGGGCGCCAACTTTCAGCTCGATGGACGTTTCCTTGGCCACGGGGACATCTCTCAGTTGGCCGGCGGGACGGGCAGGACAGCGCCTGTTGCCCGACGGTCTGCTAGAGCTCGAGCGGTCCTTCGCTCAGGCCGTTGATGAATTGATGGATAACAGGATCGCGGGTTGCGCGGAAGTCGTCGGGGGTGCCGTCGAGCCGAATATGCCCCTGGTAAATCATCGCGATGCGGTCGGCCACGGTGAAGATCGAGCGCAAATCGTGGCTGACGACGATGCTGGTCACCCCGTACTCGTCGCTGAGGTTGCGAATCAGCCTGTCCACGTCCGCGGCCGCCATCGGATCCAGACCCGTGGTGGGTTCGTCGAAGATGACGAAGTCGGGCTCCATCGTCAGCGCGCGGGCGATCGCGACACGTTTTCGCAGCCCGTCACCGATGTCCGATGGATAGCGTTCGGCCAGCTTGTCCATCTTCACCTTGGCGAGATACGAGAGCGCTGTCCGTCGACACTCATCGCCCTGCAGCCCACGGTGTTTGCGCAGCGGCAGCATCACGTTTTCGACCAGGCTCATCGAGTCGAACAGCGTGCTGTGCTGAAACACCATCGCGCACCGCTTGCGGACCCGGTACATCGCGTGTTCATCGAGGTCGGTGATGTCCTCGCCATCGAGCAAGACGCGCCCCTTGTCCGGCCGAATGATGCCGACGAGATGCTTGACGAGGACCGACTTACCGGCGCCGGAGATACCCACGACGAACAGCACGCTGCCCTTGTCGACCGTGAGCGAAACGCCGCGCAGGATGACCTTATCGCCGAACGCTTTGTGGATATTCCTAAACTCGATCATCATAAACCAGAGGGGGTGTGATCTTTTACCCGGTCAGCTGTCGCTGTCCGGGCCGATCACACCCGGGGGCGTTGTTTCGTTTCTCCGTGGTGCAAGCGCCACTGCGCGCCAGGACAGCCTTCGGCATGTCCGCTTGCCCAGACCCCTGATGGCGGTCGTGACCGGGTAATGAATCACGCCCACCAGAGGGGTCTGACCCTTACATATTACACTTTATTCGTAGGATGTCGTCGTACCGCATTCGCGCCAATGAGCGACAAACCGGCGTTTTCACCAAAGTGTAATATGTAAGGGTCAGACCCCGGTTATAACGGTGGTTGTTGGTTGGACCGCGTGTCAGTGTGCGTCGGCCCAGTTGTCGGCGTAGCGGGCGTCGACCTTGAGCGGCACGGAGAGTTCGGCGGCGCCGGCCATGGCTTCGACCACGAGCTTGGTGACGTCGTCGGCTTCGTCGCGCGGCACTTCGAGCAGCAGTTCGTCGTGCACCTGCAGCAGCATCCTGGCGCCGGCACCTTGGTCGCGCAGCTCCTTGTCCACGATCACCATCGCGCGCTTGATGATGTCGGCGGCGCTGCCTTGGACCGGGGTGTTGACGGCGACCCGTTCGGCGGCGGCGCGGGTCATGTGGTCGCTGCTGTTGATCTCGGCGACGACGCGGCGGCGGCCGAACATGGTGCGGACCTCGTGCTCGGCGCGCGCCCGCTCCAGGGTCATATCGACCCAGTCTTTGACCTTGGCGAAGCGGTCGAAGTAGCGCTCGATGAACTCCTTGGCTTCCTTGCGTTTGACGCCGATCGACGCCGCGAGCCGGGTCGCGCCCATGCCGTACAGGATGCCGAAGTTGATGGTCTTGGCGGCGCTGCGCTGCTCGGGGGTTACGGCATCGAGGTCGACGTGAAAGATGCGCGCGGCGGTGCCCCGGTGAATGTCGACGCCGTCGCGAAACGCTGCCTGCATGGTCGGCTCGTCGGCCAAATGTGCCATCACGCGGAGTTCGATCTGCGAGTAGTCGGCGCTGAGCAGGACACAGCCGGGGCGTCCAACGAACGCGCGACGGACGCGTTTTCCTTCCGGGGTGCGGATCGGGATGTTCTGCAGGTTGGGATGCGCGCTGCTCAACCGGCCGGTCGCGGCGATGGCCTGACCCAGGGACGTGTGGACGCGGCCCGTGTCGGGGTGGATGAGCGCCGGCAGCGCGTCGGTGTACGTGCTCTTGAGCTTGCTGAGCTGCCGCCAGCTGAAGATGTCATCGATGATCGGGTGCTTGCCGCGCAGCTTCTCGAGCACGGCCTGGTTGGTTGACCAGCCGGTCTTGGTCTTGCGGCCGGCGGGCAGCTCGAGCTTGTCGAAGAGCACGACGCCCAGCTGTTTGGGCGAGCCGATGTTGAAGGGGCCGCCAGCATGGCCGTGGATGGCGGACTGCAGGTCGGCGCAGCGCGTCGCGAGGTCGATGGATTGGCGGTCGAGTTCGGCTTTGTCGACATAGACGCCGCGGTGTTCGAGGTCGGCGAGGATGATGGTGAGCGGGATCTCCAGCTCGTCGTGCAGCTTGGCGAGGCCCCCGTCATCGAGCCCTTTTTGCAGACCGGCCTGCAGCTTGAGGGGTAGCGCGGCGCGTTCTCCGACAAATCGGGCGACGGCTTCGACCCGCGCGGCGGCGGGCTCGACCTTGTTGCGGCCAGCCCCGAACGTGTCTTCGAAGCCGACCATCTTGCAGTTGAGGTTTTCGAGCGCGAGGTGATGCAGCGCGGGTCGACTGCGCCCGACATGGACGAGGTACGCGGCGAGCAACGTGTCAAAACGAACGCCTGCGAGCTCGATCCCGGCCCGACGCAGGACAACAATCGCGTATTTCAGGTCGTGGCCGATAACGGCGACGTCGGGGTCGGTCAACAGCGGGCCCGCGACGTCGACAAAGGTGGCGAGCGACACACCGCGCGAGGGTGGTGGCCCGAACAGGTCGCCGGTTGTGCCCGCGGGAGTGCCGTCGATCGGAACATAGAACGCGCCGCAGTTATCACCGGCCAAGGCGACACCCACGAGACCACCGCGCATCGGCGACTGGCGCTCTTCGTCGCGTTCGGTGGTGATGACGTCGATGCCAAACCGCCCCTCGGCCCGCAGCTTTGCGACGAGTCCGACCAGTCCTGCGCGGTCGGAGATGGTCTGCACTTCGATGGTGATGGCCTCGTCGGCGGTGAAGTACTCGCGCAGCAGGCGCTTGAATCCGAGCTCGCGAAAGCTCCTGGTCAGGGCGTTTTTGTCGGGCTCAGAGACGTTCAAATCCTCCACAGAAACAGCGAGTTCGGCGTCCGTAACGAGCTCCACGAGCACGCGCGACATGCGGCAGGCATCCTCGTATTCGCGCAGGGCCTTCTGGGCGCGCGGCGGCTTGACGGCGTCGATGTCTGCGTAGATCGATTCGAGGTCCGGGTATTGGGTCAGCAGGTTCATCGCGCCTTTCTTGCCGATACCTTTGACCCCGGGAACGTTGTCGACCGAGTCGCCCATGATCGCGAGCAGGTCGCCGATTTGTTCGGGTCGCACGCCCCACTTGGCGATCACCCCGGCTTCGTCATAGATGACCGAGGCGCCGCGCTTTTCTTCGAGCTGGCGGATGCGGGCCCCGTCGTATTTCCCGGTCGGATCGCTGTCGGCGACCAGCGCCATGAGGTCCTTGTCGCCCGACGAGATGAGCACATCAACGCCCTTCGCCCGGGCCTCGACCGCCAGGGTCGCGATGATGTCGTCGGCTTCGAGGCGGTCGTCTTCGAGCATCTGCACACCGAGCTCTTCGGTGACGCGCAACGCGATCGGCCATTGCTGCTTGAGTTCGGGGGGCATCGGCGGGCGGTTGGCCTTGTAGTTGGGGTCGATTTCGGCCCGAAAACCGCGCTCGGACCCGTCGAAACACGCCAGCACATAGTCGGGCTTATGGTCGTCGAGCATCTTGAGCAGCATCGACGTGAACCCGAACACGGCGTTGGTCGGCGAGCCGTCGGGGCCGCGCAGGTTTCGGATCGCATAGAAGGCGCGAAACATCGCGTGCGAGCCGTCGATCAACAGCAGCAGGGGGCGCCTTTTGGGCATCTTTTCCTCGGGCATTCAGGGACCGGTCAGGAGCACGGTCGTGCCGGCAAGGGGTGGCGCGGCGCTGTCAAAAGTGTCGGCGCGTACAACGGCGCGGCCAGCGGCGGTGATGAAGGGCTCGATCGGGCCGAGGGGCAGGTCGATGCGCGGATCGGCGGCGTGCATGGGCATGACCCACGTGGGCTTGATTCGTGCACAGAGCGCGGCGGCCTCGCGCCCGTCGATGGTGTAGGTCCCGCCCACGGGCACGAGCAGCAGATCGATATCGGCGAGCCAATCGTAGTCGTCATCGTTGAGCGCGCCGACGTCCCCGCAGTGCACCAGCACGTTGTCGCCGTGTTCGATGCGGATCATCCGCGAAAAGCCCATCTTGGCGCCGCCGCAGTCGTCGTGGGGCACAGTTCGAAACGACAAGCTGACGTCGCCGGAGCCGTCCTTCGCGGGCAGGTCCATGTCGCGGTCGAGGATGCGTTGGGTCCCGAGTGCCGGTGTCCAGCCGCAGTGGTCCTCGTGGCCGTGTGAGACGACGATGGCGTCGAATGGGCCGGCGATCTCGGGCAACGAAAAGCGGCCGCCGACCGCACCGGGCCGATGCGGATCGAGGCATAGACGCAGCCCGCCCACGTGCAACTCAAAGGCAGCGTGGCCGAGAAAGCGAACGATCATGCGGTAGTGCGCTGGGCCGTTGGCGGCTCAGCGGAACTTCATCACACCGATGAAAGGCAGGTCCCGGTAGCGCTGGTCGTAGTCGAGGCCGTAGCCGATGACAAAGACGTCGTCGATCGTGAACCCGACGAAATCGAGCGGCACGTTGACCTTTTCGCGAGCCGGTTTGTGCAGCAGCGTGCAGACGCGCAGGGACTTGGGGCGCCGGGCTTTGAGCATGCCGAGCAGGTAATCCATGGTCAGGCCGGTGTCGACGATGTCTTCGACGATGATGACGTCGCGATCGCTGATGTCTTCGGACAGGTCGAGGGTCAGCCGGACCGCGCCGGTCGACTTGGTGCCGCCTTCGTAGCTGCTCGTGGCGAGGAAGCCGACGTTCGTGGGTCGATCGATGTGCCTCAGCAAGTCGGCGAAAAACATGAACGAGCCCTTGAGCACCGCGACCAGGATGATCGGCTTGTCGGTGTGGGGCAGCGCGGTGATTTCAGCGCCCAGCTCGGCGATGCGCGCGTGGAGCTTATCGGCGCCGAGGTAGGGCTGGACCTCTTCGTTTGCGTAGGTGGTGGCGTGGTCGCTCATAGGGGTTCCTAGGACAGTGCGTTGTTCATGACTTCGCCCATGCCGCCGGCGCCGGGGACGATGTACTGGATGTCGTTGAGGCCGCGTTCGTCGCCCCAGCGCTCGCCGGGCACGGTCTGCAGGATGTCGTCGCTCGAGAAGCCGCGGTCGAGCCGGTACGCGAAGATGCTCACTTTGCCGCTGAAGGTCTCGGTCAGGTTGCGGATAAACTCGGGCGTGACGATGAGGTTGAGCGCGAAGATGTGCTTCGGTTGTCCGCCCACGACGTTGTGGTAGTAGTCGATGGCCTTGCAGAGCGAGCCGCCGGTCGCGCCCATCGGGTCGGGGATCAGCAGCAGGCGACCATCGATCGGCCCGGCGATCTTGGCGGCGTGCATGTCCGCGCCGGTGACACGATCCATCGCGTCGGTCGTGCGGTTCATCATCAGGTGGTCCTGGCGCACCTTGCCAGGGGTCAGGATCTCGTTGAGCGCCTCGAAACACACCATCGACGGCAGAATTCCGGCGCGCGCCACGTCGACTGTGGTCACTTCGACGTCGGGATCGATGACGACGCCTTCGTAGTGGCCTTTATCGGTCAGCGCGGCCATCCGCGTCGCCATGCGCACGTTGCGGCGCGGGAACGAGTCGTTGATGACACCGCGCACGAGCCCGCGATACAGGCGCCGCACGATGTTGTTGACCTCGGGCTGCTGGCAGGTCGGTTCGCAGAGGCGGGCGAGCCAGGTCAGCGCGAGCGGATCGGCGGACAGGTGGACGTGGTCGCCGTAGTGGTGGAGCAGTTCGCCCTTCGCATTGATGCGCAGGTTGGCGTAGGCGGTCTCGGGCATGGGGCCTCGGCTGGGGCTGCGGTCAGGCGTTGGGTGAAAGCCGCCGGAGCGACAAGACGTGCGGTGCCGGCAGATCGATAGAGGGTGGCCGGGTTCAGGTCAAGGGTCGACCGCCCGTCAGCGGGTTCGCGGCCCGAAGATCGCGGTGCCGATGCGGATGTGTGTGGCGCCCTCGGCGATGGCGTCGCGGAAATCGGCGGTCATGCCCATGCTGAGAACGTCGATCGCGGGATCGGCCTCAGCGAGTCGGTCGCGGAGGGCGCGTAGACGAGCGAAATAGGGTCGCGCGGGCTCGTCAGGCGGCGGCAAGGTCATCATGCCGCGCAATCTCAGGTGCTCCGATGCCGCGATCTGGGCAACGAGTCCGTCGACTTCGGCTTCGGTGCAGCCGCGCTTGGTGGTCTCGCCCGAGAGGTTCACCTGCAACAAGACGTCAGCGATCGAGACGCCTGGCGGGTGGTTTTCGAGGTCGAATTCCATCGCATACGCCTGTTTATCCAGCGCTGCGATGCGCCGATCGAAAGCCGCGATGCCGGCCTCGTTGCTCAGCGAGTGCACGAGTTCGGTGCGGCCCGCGACGACCTTCATCTTGTTGCGCTGAATATGGCCGACGAAGTGCCAATGTACGGCCAGGTCGGCGAGCTCGGCGCATTTGTCGCGAAACTCGAGCGGGTAGGATTCGCCAAAGACGCGCTGACCGGCTTCAAAGGCCTGTCGAATCGCGGCGGCGGGATGCGCCTTGGACACGGCGACAAGCGTCACACTGCCGGGATCGCGCCCACAGCACACACACGCGTCGTAGATTTCGGATCGCACACGGGCGAGCCGGTCGGCGATCGTCGTCATCGGCCCCTTCCCGCCAGCAATTCAGACAGGCAGGACGTCGGAGGCGCCCATTTCCTGCATCATCTCGATGACCTGGCAGAGCGGCAGGCCAACGACGTTGGTGTACGAGCCGCGCACCTCTTCGACGAGGTAGGCGCCGACACCCTGGACCGCATACGCGCCGGCCTTGTCCATCGACTCGCCAAACCCGATGTAGCGATCGATCTCGCTGCGGGAGAGGCGCTTGAAACGCACAAACGTCGTAACCGCCTGCAGGCCTTCTTTGTTGCGGCGCAGGTCGAAGAGCCCAAAGCCCGTGATCACGCGATGTTCGCGGCCGGACAGGCGATGCAGCATCTCGCGCGCTTCCTGTTCATCGGTCGGTTTGCCGAGCAGGACGTCATCGATGGCGACGACTGTGTCCGCGCCGAGGATCCAACGGCCGGGGTCATCCTGGGCGCCGCGCGCGGGCAGGTTGCCGGTCACGAACCCGCGTCTGCTCTTCTCATCGGGGTACGCCGTGGCCATCAGGCGGCGCATGGCGGCGAGGCCTTTTTCGCGCGCAAGGCGTTTGGTGTAGTCGAGCGGCATCTCGCCGGGCAGAGGTGTCTCGTCGATGTCGGTCGTCACGACACGCAGCGAAAAGCCGATGCGTTCGAGCAGCTCTTTGCGACGCGGTGAAGCGGAGGCAAGCGTCAAGGTCGACGAGGGCATGTCGCCACTCCCGTTGGAGTCTGTGGGTCGGGTCTGCCGCGGGGATCAGGCCTCTTGCGGCTTCTTGCGGGCCAGGCGGCGGGCTTTCCGTTCGGCCTTCTTGCGTTTCTTTTCGGCGCGACGCTGGGCGCGCATCTGGCGGCGAAGCGCCCGTCGTTCGGCGAGCTTCTGACGCCAGTTCCTCACCGCCGGGTCTTCCCCGAGGAACATCCGTCCGAGCAGGTTGCCCGCCATCGGCAGCAACAGCCCGCCTACGCACAGCAGCGTCGCAACCGCGAACAGCAGCCACTCGTCGGTGGTCATCTGCAGCAGCTCGGACATCATCGCGGTGCTTTTCCGGGTCGGGGGGTAGTCGGCTCAGCCGGTGTGGTCAGGCGAGCTTAGAGGCTGGAGAGCTTGTCGCCGATCGACTCGATCTTCTTGCCGGTGGCCTCGGCCTTGTTGACCGTGTTCTCGGCGCGTTTGCCCATGCCGGTGACCTTGTTGTAGGCGCGGTCGGGGGTCGAGATGACGTGGTCGACGCGATCGATGGCCTTCTCGGGCTTGCTTAGCACTTCGTTTTGCTTGCGGCGGGCGGCGTTGAGCTTCTTGTCGGCGGTGTCGGGCCCGAGGCTCTCGGCTCTGCGGCTGCCGTCCTTCTTCACGATCTTGGCGCCCCACTTGATGATCATGTCGTAGGGGCTTTTGCCCTTGAGCGGGTCGATGCGCACGCGCGGGTGGTTGAGCAGCTCGGCGATGAGCGGGACCTGGGCCTTGGCGTGCTCTTTGAACAAGATCTGCGGGGCGTCGCGCTTCTTGTCCTCTTCCTCGAGCTCCGGGCGCGCGTGGCCGAGCTTTTGCAGCATCGTCTCGATGTTTTCGACCGCCTCTTCGCCGTCATCGCCGATGGTGTTGAGCACGAGGATGTTCATGTAGCCGGTGACCTTCTTGAACCGGCCGTCCTTGCGGATGTGCTTGAAGTCGCCGTCCCGTCGGGCACGGATCAGGCGCTCGAGCGACTCATCGGTGGCGAGATCGGCGAGCTTTTGGAGCTCGGCGACCGCGGGATCGCGGCGTTTGAGCAGCGCGTAACCACAGGCGAGGTTGTACAACGCGTACTCGGACCGCGGGTTCTTCTTGGACGCCGCCTGCAGCTTCTTGACGCCCGGCTTGTACTTCTTGCGGGTCAGGTCCTTCACGCCGGCCTTGGCCAGCTTTTCGGCTTCTTTGCGGTCGCCGCGGCTCGCCGGGGGCGGGTTGTAGCGGCGGCGGCGTTTGTGGGTACGTGTGGCTTTGCCGCCGGAGGATGCGCCGCGACGCGGGCCGTCTTTGCGGACGCCAACCTTGATGCCGACGCGGAGCAGGCCGCCGCGCGCGATGGATGCGCCACGATCGCTGCCGGATTCGTAGAGGTAGCGCAGCGCGCGTTTGGCGAGGTCGTCTTCGCTGTCCGAGTTGAACTGGCGGCGCGAATGGGTCGCCCACACGTCGGCGCACGCCTCGAGCTTGGCTTCGGGCGCCTTCTTTGGCTTGCGGAACAGGGGCCAGCAGTCGTCTTCGATCTTTTTCCACTTCGAGTCGGCGGCGAACGCACCGACCGCGATGAAACAGGCAGCAACAACCAGCACCACGGCCACGCGAAGCGGCTTTGAGCGGGACGAACGGGGGGATGGCAAACGGGATTTCATGTCGGCGGTCACCTCTGCAGTCGGAGATGGGATGCGCGACGTGTCGCAAAGACACATCGGCCAGGCACCGGGACCGGACACCCACGCCAGAGCTGGCATGCAGAAGCCGGGAATCGATGCGTGATCAGTCGGTTTTTGTGGCCACGACCGCGCCACCATACTATGGGTCGGCACAAGCACGGTCAACGGCGGCAGGGGTTGTCAGTGGCGCAAACGGACGACAACGAGGAGCCGAGCAAACGTGGTTCCGCGGCGCTTGGACAGGCCACCACGCACGCGATCGTCGCCGCTGTTGCCGCCGGACTCGCGATCTGGGTCTTCGGCAGCCGCGCAAAGGACGCCGCGCAGGCGCCCGCAGCAACCGAACGCGCCAGCGACGTCGACGATTCCCTGAAAGACGCAGACGCCGGGCCCACGGGACAGCGCAACGCCGCGGACGAAGCGGACGGACTATCCGCTCGTGGCGGAGCTGCCGACGGGGCTGCGCGCGCTGAAAACGCCCCAGATGGCGGTGAGGCAAACGTTAACGACGACCCGGTGCGAATCGTCGCCGATCCCCCGCAACTGCGCGTTTGGCATAACACGCGCATCACCTTGCGAGCCCAGCCGCGCGACGACGAGACCTTTGTTCGCTATGTCTGGCACTTCGAAGACGGCAGCGATCCCGAACAAGGCGAAGTCGTCGCCCATATCTTCCCCGAATCCGTCGCCGACCGGCACGTGACGCTGGAGGCGTGGCGCAACGACAAAGACAAGGTCGTCGTCTCGCGCAAGCTGCCGATCGAGCGCCTGGCCGTCGTCCCCGTGGACGGAGACAGACCGGTCGCCGCAAGAATCCCACGCCCCCGAGGCACGCGTCTGCTTATGCTCGGAGATCCGGATCGCGCAACCCTCGCCGCCGCGTTCAAGCTCATGAAAAGAGCCGGCCCTATCGCCGCGATCGTCGTCTCCGGCAACGCGGAAACAGCGGCCAACGCGCGCCGACAGGCTGTCGAAGAGCAGGTCGATACGCCGATGCTGCACCTGGACGCTCCGACCGGCGACGTCCCCGGGGAAGCCGCCGTCGCACCGACGATCCCCAGCCCGCTGCGCGTGATTCACGATCCCGAGCGCGCGGTCCGCAGCCTTATCGCCGGCGCCGCATCGATCCCGGTCATCGGAAACGCCGCCCTGGTGGCCCACGACAGCCGCTCACTGGCGATCGACGAACGCCAAATGGTGCGCACGATCAAGGCGATGCAAGCGGCGTCGGCTTATCCGGCGCTGGTGATGCTCACGACCTTACCGCTCGCGCCCCTGGTGGATGCGGACGTGGTGGCGCCTTCGGCATACCGACTCTACGAACACGCCCTGCGAAACAAGGCGCGCGCGGTCGTTTCCGCGTCCTCGGGCGTCGCCTTCGATGGTCGCTACGGCGGGGTGGAAGCGGTTGGAATCGGCGCCGCCACGGGCAAGGGCTGCCGACGCCTGCTGGGCCATGACGACTGCCAGAGCCGAACGGTGACGCTGCTCGATGTGCCCAAGCGAGGCCGGGTTCGCGCCCGTCATCTGCGCTTGCCGCAGCTCGTGACCTGGTTGGGCGACACGGAGCTTCCGGCCGAAGTCGGCAAGTACCGTCGATGAGCGGCAACCCAGCCACCGCAGCCGGTCACGGGCTGTCGGTCTACATCCACTTCCCATTTTGCCGGCATCGGTGCGCCTACTGTGATTTCGCGACCGTCGCCGCCAACGTGATCCCGCGCGACACCTACACCGAAGCCATCGTCGAGGAGCTGCGTCTGCGAACCCGAACATGGCCACGCAGCCGGATCGAAACGGTCTATTTCGGCGGAGGCACGCCGTCTCTTTGGGGCGACGCCGGGGTCGGGGCCGTGCTCGATTGGCTCAACGACTGGGGCGGCATCGCCGACGCAGCAGAGATCACGCTCGAGGCAAACCCGGGCGTGACGGACGCCGCGGACTTGCGCAGCTACCTTGATGTTGGCGTCAATCGGTTCAGTGTCGGGGTCCAGGCGCTCGCTGATGAACGCTTGCGCCGCCTCGATCGCGTCCATGACGCAGCCACCGCCCGCCGCACCATCGACACCCTCGCCGACCTGCTGGCGTCCGGTCGCCTGGCAAGCGCCTCGGTCGACCTCATCCTCGGCGGCCCTGGCCAGGACCTGGCGTCACTCCGCAACGACGTGGACATCATCCTCGACGCCGACCTGCCACACCTAAGCGTGTACGCGCTCACGGTCGAAGACGGGACACCGTTGGCTGAACAGGTCGCCCGCGGACTCGCCAAATCGCCCGACGACGGCCTGCAGGCCGACATGCTCGACGCGCTCCCTCGGTGGCTCGCCGACGCCGATTTGCGCCGCTACGAGGTGTCCAACTTCGCCCGCCGCGGGCACGAGAGCCGCCACAACATGGCGTATTGGATCGGTGCGTCCTACCTCGCTGTCGGCGTCGGAGCGCACGGTTTCGAGAGCTTGGCCGGCGGCCCCACGACGACTGAGAGGCTCGGGCGACGCTATGGAAACCATCGGCTGTTGCGCGACTGGATGGCCGATGTGAAGGCCGGCAGGGAGCCCGAAGCGTTCGCCGAGTCCATCGATGTCGATACGCACGTCCACGAACGGTTGCTGACCGGTTTGCGGCTCACCGACGGGTTCGATGTCGCCTCGATGCGCGGTTTTGCCGGAGACAAACGCTGTGATGCCTTGCTCGAGGCCGCCAACGGAATCGGGCGGGCCGGTGGACTCTTCGTCGCCGGGGAGAGGATCCGAGCCACCGCCGATGCGTTCGTGCACCTCGACGGCGTGGTCGTCGCGCTTTCAGAGGCCTGGGACGCTGCCCAGGGCGCCGCAAACAGCGACCGGCATGTCGATTTGTCGGCGCGATGAATCGATCGCGAAGGCGTAGCGTTGACGTCGCTCAGAAAGGGGCAAATGATGCCGACGATGAAGACACTCGCCGTTGCCGTGTTGTGTGGGTCCGCTGCAGCCGTGATGCTGGTCGCCGCGCCGGTGGCCGCCGACTCCGCTGCCGATAAAGAAGCGGTGCGTATCGCCGCAGAGGCCAAGCGCCAATATGCGGCCGGTCGCTACGACGCAGCCGCGCGCCTGTTCAAACAAGCGTACGCCAAGGTTCCCGAGCCAACGCTGCTTTACAACGCGGCCCGCGCGTACGAGCGAGACGGGCGAGGTGCCGAAGCGCTGCCTCTGTTCCGGCTCTATCTCGCCGTCGCAAATCACGACAACCCGGACACGCGGGCCGGTCGCGCCGAGGCCCAGCGCCACATCGTCGCCATCGAAAAGCAACTTGCAGCCCGACAAGCGCGCGAGGCGCGGCAACGGCGCGAGCTTGAGGAAAAAGCGCGGCAAGCCAACAAGCCGCCGCCACCCATGCCTCAGCCCAAGCCGGCGCCGGTCGTGACACCGCCCGAGGTGACCAATCGCAAAGCGGTTCATCGGCCCGATCTGTTCAAGCGCATCTCCAACCCCGGGGGCTGGTCGACGCTCGAGACGGCCGCGGTGATCGTCGGCAGCGTCGGCGCCGTCGCCCTCATCTCCGGAATCGGGATCCACGCGGGTAACGACGAGCTCGACAAGCTCGACGAAAGGCTCGTCGCAGGGCGCAAAGTGATGGATGGCCGAACGTTCTATAGCGGCGTCACGCAAAAAGAGACGGAATCGATCGTCAATTCGTACAACTCGACAGCGGCGACCGCGAACGTGCTCATCTTCGGCGGCCTCGTCGCTGGCGGTGTGGCCGTTTGGCTGTGGACCTCCGACGACGGTGGCGGCAGCGCGCGGGTCAGCGCAAGTCCGACAAACGGTGGCGGCGTCTTCGCCATCAGCGGGAGGTTCTAGCCATGGCCTGCCTGCGCTACTCGACAACAATCCTGGGCCTCGCGGCCATGATCTTCGCCCTGCCCGGATGCGGAGACAGCCGCGACGTGCACGACGCCAACACCTACTACGCGTGCAGCAGCAACGACGACTGCGTGAGCGGATTCGCCTGCGTGTGCGGTTGGTGCCAGCAAATCGGCGCTGAGAAGGTCACCAAGTGTGACGGCGGCGGCGCCGACGCGACCGACGCGGGGTCGACCAAGGACACCGGCGGAACCAAGGACGCGGGCGGCAGCGTCGACAGCGGTCCGCAGGACACCGCGCCGATCTTCAAAGACTGCAACCTCGTCACCTGGGCCGGTTGCGGCGCCGGACAGGGCTGCTACTTCGACCAGACCGAGAAGAAGAAGTTCTGTCGCATCCACGGCTCCAAGAAGCTCGGCGCGGTGTGCAGCAGCGGCAACCAGGAGTGCGGCCGTGAGGGCACGACACCGCTGATTTGCGACGCCGTCGACAACAAGTGCTACGCCGTGTGCCACACCGATCAGCTGGTCTGCCCGGCCAATTCGCAGTGCTTCACGCTTGTCGAGGGCCAAAAAGGACCGCCGCTCCCCGACAAAGCCGGCATCTGCATCCCGAACTGAAGGATGAGCCAGCCCGAGGCTTCGTCATGGGCGCGCGGACAGGACGCGTCCATCGCCTACCACGCCAACCTGCTCGGCGATCCAACGCGGTTGCACGCCTACGATCGTGCGCTTCGCCGGACGAACAGGACGCGCGACTGCTCGTAGACGCAATGCGCCGGACCGGTTTGACGCGGCTCGGGCAGACGCGGCGGGCCCGCTACGAGCATACGTACGACGTTTACCCCGCCGGATCCAAGAAGCCGGTTTTTCGCTGTTTAGAACTCGGAGCGTTACTGGCGGAAAGACAGGCCGGCGCCGACGTAGACGGCATCGCGAACGCCGCCTTCGACGTGTAGACCAAGGTTGTCGCCGAGGTTGGCGAAGAGGCCACCGGTCGCTCGCAACGACGGCCAGATGGGTGACGGCATCCCCGAGTGTCGGCCAACTTCCGGCCAGTGAGGACAGCGTTGCGCCGGCGCGGAGCATGTGGGCAGAACTTCGACGCGCTCGACGTCGCCGGCAGCGATGTTCACGCCGATGCCAAACCGCAGGAGCAGACCGACCGGTCCGATGATCGGGCGCCTGTAGGCGTACTCGAAGGCCAGGTCGATGAACGTGAGGTCGATGTTGTGCCACAGCGGGGTGCCGCTGCCGTCGGCGTTGTACCAGTTGGCGGCGGGAACTTGAGGTGACGCGATACCGATGCGCGCGCCATAGAAATGGCCGGGTGCGGCCGGACGCATCACGGCGATATCGACCGCGGTTGCGACGAGATCGGGGGTGGTGTCAAAGCCGCTGGCGAGCGTCACGACCGAGCGGGGAACAGACAAGCGGCCGCCACCAAGGAAGACCAGGATCGTCTTGGCGTGCACGCGGCGGGCACGACGGCGCGGGCGGCGCGACACGGTAGCGACGGGCTTGCGAACGACCGGCGTCGGCGCGGGTTTGGCGACCGGCGGTTTCGTTTTTGCGACAGGCTTGGGCTCTACCGGCGGCGGTTTGGGCTTTTTCGTCGCGGGATCGCCGGCAGCGGGCGTGGGCGTTTTCGAGGCGCGATCGCCGGGGTCGGTTGCCGTGGGCGCGGGTGCGGTCTTGACGCGTCGCTTGCCCAGCTCTTTGCCCGGCTCGGGTGGCTTTTCGCCGCGCACGACAGGTCGGCCACCGCCGATCGGGGCGTCGATTTCGGTCGGCGGCGGTAAAGCCGTGGCGTCGCTGGCGGAGAGGGCGCAAATCGCGCCAATGGAAGCGGCGACGAGGACGCCAAAAGCGGCGCGCGCGCGCAAAACCCTCGGTGGCATCATCGGCAGGGTCTGTGTCACGGATCACAACGGTATCCCGGCAGCCGTGATCTGGGCAACCGAAGCGCGTGGACATCCAGATCGGATCGGAGTTGTTCGGACGTGAGCGTCGCCGCACTCATCGGCAATGCGTTTCGCGATTCAGCCGACCGTAAGACGCACGTCACCATCGCCCGAGCCGGCGCCCGGTTCAGTTGACGGGCT
>Ga0209992_10000727_pt1 | contig 40984 bp, 22 predicted proteins | sample 2SBtaG_2_FD_182564 | JGI IMG/M metagenome (GOLD analysis project Ga0209992, IMG submission 182564) | Deep subsurface microbial communities from Kolumbo volcano to uncover new lineages of life (NeLLi) - 2SBTROV12_ACTIVE470 metaG (SPAdes)... | ecosystem: Environmental > Aquatic > Marine >...
TCATTAGCGTTTGTAATTGTTCTGGAGAGAGTCTTTGCAATTCAGCTGACCACTTTGTCACTGTCTCTAGCAAGTCATGAATCTGATGCATTTGCTCTTGTGCATAAGCCTCCTCATTAGAATCGGCTGGTTCTATAATTGAATCTCTAAGCAAGGTAAGTGTTGGATCGATTTCTCTTTTTCTTCTTTCTTCAAAAACTTTATTTGCCAAATCCCAAATAGACCCATTTGGTGCATAATATTCTTTTCTGTCTCCAGGTACATGTATAACTTTTACTAGTTGCCATGATTGCAGCTCTTTAATGCCCATACTGACATTACCGCGGCTTATCCTGAGTGCTTCAGCGATTTCATTTGCACTTAAAGGCTGCTCACTAATAACCAGCAGGCCGACCATTTGACCAATCGTTCGGTTAAAACCCCAGCGGCTGCCCATTTCACCACAGTGCAATACAAAGTTTTCTAATTTATTAGATAAAATCATTTTTAAAATTTCAGTAAAATTTGAAAGATAATTTAGACTTAGCCGAATTTAATTGCAAGGAAATTATTGAATAAATATGGTGGAGAATAATAAGAAAAAGAGGAGCTAAGCTCCTCTATAGGCTGTTTAACAGTATATTACCTTACAGCGAACATAATTAGACCAGGTAGTACAAAGAATGAACCAAGTACATAACCTAACGCTGCAGGTTTATTTTCAGCACCAATTTTTGCTAGCTTGTCAGCAAGCTGTAACGGAATTTCGCGAAGTAGTGGCATACCGTATATTAGAGATACCGCAAATACATTAAACATTACATGAACAAGTGCAATAGTCAGTGCTACTTCAGCCGCTGGGCCTGTGATAGACGTTGCTGCAAGAAGTGCTGTGATAGTAGTACCAATATTAGCACCTAGAGTGAAAGGATAAATCTGACGTGTAGTAAATACACCACTGCCTGCTAGTGGGATCATTAAACTAGTTGTGGTAGAGGATGACTGAACCATCACCGTTACCGCGGCACCTGATGTGATACCCGCGATTGGGCCACGACCGATTGCGCTGTGAAGTAAATCTTTTGCTTTACCAACCAATGCTTTTTTCAACAATTTACCAAGTGTAGTTACTGCAAAAAGAATCATAGCAATACCGATAACAACCATTGCAATGCCAACAGCTTTTCCATCTAAGAAGCTCACTGCGTCTTTTACCAAACCAACAGCAGGCTTTACAAGTGGTTTAACGAAGTTGTAGCTTTTAAGTGAAAGGTCAGCATCACCAACAAACAAATGTGCTAGGCTAGACGCGAATTTCTCTAACAGGCCGAACATGATTTCAAGTGGCAAGAAAATCAATACAGCTAAAAGGTTGAAGAAATCGTGAACCGTTGATGCAGAAAATGCACGCTGGAACTCTTCTTTAGAACGAATATGACCAATAGAAACAAGTGTATTAGTAATAGTGGTACCAATGTTTGCACCCATTACCATTGGGATTGCAATGCTTATCGGTAAACCTCCAGCAACTAAACCCACAATTACTGATGTGACAGTTGAAGATGATTGAACCAGTGCAGTTGCTAGTGCACCAAGTAGTAATGCAACAAATGGGTTGGTTGCGAATGAGAATATCTCTTTAGCGCCAGCACTACCGCCAGATGCTAATTTAAAACCACCACTGACTGTACCAACGGCAACTAATACTAAATAAACTAAGAAAGCAATTGCAGCCCAGTTTAAGATTTTATTGAAAAGTGTTTGCTGATTAGAAGCACTCATAATGTTCTCGTTTTGTTTATGCCTAATATGGCATTTTCATGAAGTTTTTGTTTCAGGCGGCATTAGAGCAGACAAATATTACAGAAATATTTCACCCTGGTGATTGTGTAATCATTCGAGTGCTTAAAGCCATAAAATAAATGAGGATAGTATAGATATATAGTTACAGATTTATTATTTTACATTCATTAACAAACTAATTGATGTGCAATCTGATACAATCCATATTTGATCCATAGTTGGTTCATAAATTGTAAATATGAATAATTCTTAATTGTTTCTCTTTGATGCGTTTTTGTTGTTTTTTTGTTTTATGTTTGTATTTTGAATTTTGCAGTTTTGCTGTAAAAGCAAATGACCTCGTTCTTGATAAGCATGGTTTGGTCTATGAGCTTAAGGAATTTGGTAAGATGCATCTTAATTATAACAACAGCATGTTTGATTATAATGAAATTAGAGATAACAAAAATTGGGTAGATGCTCATAATCTAAGACAAAAGCCGCAAATTCATAATTACAGTAAATGGTTAAAAATTGATATGGATAATCAGTCTGATATTGAAAACTGGTATCTATCCTTTGGCTATGCGCGGCTACCCTTGTTAAGAGTTTATGAAATTGAGGACTCGAGTTTAAAGTTAAAGTTTGAACTCAATAACAATGATACGTTTTATGATAGGCCGATTTATGACCCACAACTTTATATTCCTATAAATTTAGGCTTGGCCAGTAAACACACACTTTTGATAGAATATAGAACGTTTGCAAACGCGCCCGCCAATATTAGATTACATAACTATAAACATTACTTAGCTACTTCCCAAAAAAGCACACTCATTAATGGTGCAATAGCTGGAATTGTTATAGCCATTCTCCTCATTATCAGTGTTAATCTATTTTTCAACCCGAATAAAACCAACATTTATTACGCACTGTGGACGTTCACTTTTTTAATGATTGTCTTGGATATGGCTGGTTTTACCTCAAAATATTTTTGGCCTAAATCAGGCGGTGAGTCTGGTTTGTTTTCAATTCTGTTAATGACTTCTGTGCCAATTTTTCATTTGCTTTTTATCAAGAGTTTCTTACAGCTAAAGCAATTTAATAATAAACTATGTAAAGTTTATACTTATTTGTTGTATACCTATTTAGTACTACTTCCGGTTTCATTGTGGTTCAACACTGTATTTTTTAATTTAATACTGAGCACCCTCGTTACTCCATTATTTATATACACAGCTTATTGGAGCTGGTATCAAAATGCTCCGGGTATAAGTGTTTTCTCATTGAGCCTTTTTAATCATGTTCTGTTTGTAAACGTGTTGACCATAGTTGGTGCCAGTTACGGTAATATTTTCCCAAGCCTTGAGATTTCGGATTATATAAAAATAGGGTATTTGCTTGAGGTTAGCCTATTTACAGTTGCTTTGGCCATACAAAATAAATCAGTACAAAACCAACTAGTTTGTTATCTTGAAACTCAAGTCGATGTGTTAAATCAAAACCTTCATAAAGAAAAACTTCAGCAGGAATCAAGTATTGAAGCTGTAAAACAAAAAGAGGAGAAGCTCTTTGCAGACTTGTCTCACGAATTAAGAACACCACTCACCGTGATGAAGGTTCAAGTAGAATCACTACAACACAATATTGTCGATAATGTACATACAAGCTATGGCAAACTTATGAGCAAAATTGATGAACTAAATTCATTTATTGATCATTTAATGCAAGTATCTCCGAATATGCAAACTTTAATCGTGAAACAACATAAAGTTCAAGATTTACTATTACATATTCAATCTATTAATGTAGACAGTACTAAATTGAGTTTGTCATTCCCTGATGAAACATGTCTATCTAGTCGGCAAAAGACACTGCTTTTAGAGTATGATCATCAAGCCTTGATTACTGTATTTAATGAGTGTTGTGACAATGCCATTGCACATGGTGGCTCACAAATGAAAATTTCGATAGATATTGATAACGAATCAAATGTACTTGAAATAAATATGGATAATTCGGGTGAAGCAATCTCTTCAGATTTATTCAAAGACATATTTGATCCGCTTGTACGTTTAGATAAAGCAAGGCAAAATTCAAGTAAGCATAAAGGCGTTGGTTTAAGTTTATGCAAGCAGATTATTGAAGCAAATCATGGGCAAATTTTTGCTTCTAATGGTGCACTTGGTGGATTAAGTGTTCATATTGTATTGCCTTTAAAAATGTTACAAACCGTTTAAACTTACATTTATACGTGGTTTTTTTATTACGCTCTGGCACACTGTGATAAATATCTTAATCAGGATACACGATGTTTAAATATTCCTTTATTGCCATTGCTTTGTCCGCTTCTTTAGCTGGTTGTAGTGCCACAGGAGCTGACGTAAAGCGTACTTCAGAATCTATTCAACAAATTAATCAAAATGAACTAGTTAACAGTTTAAGTGAAGATTACTTCAATTCAATGGTTAGCCTCAGCCCAATATCAGGCACATACATGGGAAGGCAAGGAGTGAATGATAAGTTTGATACTGCCGCAACCAATGAAAGCCTCAAAAAAACATATGAATTACTTACATCTTATCAGCAGAAGCTAGATAAAATTGATAAAAGTCGTTTATCTGGTCAAGCTTTGCTTAGCTACGAAATTTTGGAACGTGATCTCGCTTTTTCAAAAAAAGGTTATGAATTTCCAAGTCATATGATGCCAATCAATCAAATGTCTGGTTTGCATAATGTGTTTGCTGGGTTAGGTTCAGGTCAAAGTGCCCAGCCATTTAAAAGTGTTGAAGATTATAAAAACTTTGTTAATAGAGCTGATGGTTTTATTGAATGGCTTTCAGGTATAGAGACAAATATGCGCTTGGGCGTAGAAAAAGGTGTCGTCTTACCCAGAGCACTCACAGTAAAACTCATTCCTCAGTTTGAAGCACATATTGTAGAGGATGAAACTGAATCGGTTTTTTGGGGGCCAATTAATAACTTTCCTGAATCCTTCACAACAGCAGAAAAAGAAGAGTTAACTACTAAATATAAATCAATGATCCTTGACAAGCTTGTCCCTGCCTACAAGGAAATGACTCATTTTTTAAATACAGAGTATTTACCTAATAGTCGTGAAAGCGTTGGCTATAGTTCGTTACCAAATGGTAAAGCTTGGTATGAATATCAGATCGCGAGTCATACAACCTTAGACATGAACGCTGATGAGATCCATAAAATTGGTTTAAGCGAAGTTGCTCGTATAAGAAATGAAATGGAATGGGTGAAAGGTCAATTAAAATTCGATGGTGACTTACAAGCGTTCTTCGAGTTTTTAAGAGAAGATGAACAGTTTTATTTTAAATCTGCAGATGAACTGATTAGTGCCTATGTTGAAGTTAAGAAAAAAATAGATGCACGTGTACCAATGCTATTTGATGTAGCACCTAAGGCTGACTATGAAGTTAAACTAGTAGAACCTTTTAGAGCAGAGTCAGCAGCAGGTGCATCATATGCTGCGCCTGCACCTGACGGCAGTCGACCTGGTGTATTTTATATAAATGCGAATAACTTAAAAGCACAGCCAAAGTTTTTAGTTGAGACCTTGTCTATTCATGAGGCCGCACCTGGACACCATTTTCAAATTGCACTTCAGCAAGAAGTAGAGGGACTTCCAAGTTTTAGAAAGTTTGGCGGATACACTGTATTTGCTGAAGGCTGGGCCCTTTATGCTGAGAGTCTTGGTAAAGATCTTGGTTTATTTACAGATCCACTTATGTGGTACGGTCGTTTAGTTGACGAACAATTAAGGGCCATGCGTCTCGTTGTCGATACAGGCTTACATGCTAAGGGCTGGTCGCGTGAAAAAGCAATTGAGTTTATGCTGGAGAACTCGTCAATGGCAAAGTCTGATGTTACGGCAGAAGTCGAACGTTACATAGGCTGGCCAGGGCAAGCAGTCTCATACAAGGTTGGGCAGTTTAAAATTCAAGAGTTAAGGGATTATTCTGAACAACAACTCGGTGATAAATTTGATGTTAAGGCGTTTCATACACAAATCTTAATTGATGGTGCACTGCCAATGCCAATTCTAGAAACTAAAGTTAAAAAATGGGTTGAATCACAACGCTGAACAGTCTTTTAGGGTCAACATTAGTTGGCCCTTTGCTTGTCCTGCCCCCATCAAGTAAAATTTAGTTGTTTATAGTAATTCGAGAGAACAATGGGCGCAGAACAATTTTGGCAAACTAAATCACTTGAACAAATGAATGACCTAGAGTGGGAGAGTATTTGTGATGGGTGCGGTAAGTGTTGTCTACATTCATTTATAGACAGTGATGAAGAAGATTTTTCAAGTACTGATCATCTAAGAGAAGGAGAGACTCTTATATACTCTAGCTTAGTTTGTCAGTATATAAATGAACAGACTTGCGCATGTACACGTTATGCAGAGAGGCAAATGCTCGTCCCATATTGTGTCAAACTCACCAAAGAAAATTTAAAAGATATTTTCTTCATGCCTAATAGCTGTAGCTACAGGCGCCTTTATGAGGGTAGGGGCTTAGCGAGTTGGCATCCTTTGCTGAATAAAGGCAAAAAAGACAAAATGAATGAGCTTGGTATCAGTATTCAAGAAAGAGTCACTAAAGATAATATGGTTGATATTGAACAAGATTTTGAAGACTATATTGTGGAGTGGCCTGAGTTTGATTGTGATTGATTAAAATTCAGCAAAAGGCTAGATTATACTTGATCTAGCTTATTTGCTTTTATATTCGCTAGTTCAGTGGTAAGTCAACCTCAATTTTCAACCCACCCAACTCGCTTTCTGTTGCGTTAATTTCACCTTTGTGTAAATCGACAATCTGTTTAACAATCGATAGTCCAATACCATGTCCTGGTGTTTCAGTGTTCGACATATTTGGCACACGAAATAGATGGTCAAAAATTCGCTCTAAGTGCTCTTTCGGCACTGCCGGAGCACTATCTTGTACGATTATTTTAAAATGATGCTCACATGCCGCAAAATACACATCAATCTTACCATTCTGATGTGTGTATTTTTTTGCATTGCTGTATAAATTCGCAATTAACTGTTTAACCCGAAATGGATCTATGTTTGCAAATTTCCTGTTAAATCCATTAGTTCCAATTGTTAATTTTTGCTCAGTTTCCTGAGTCGTTAATTCATTTTGAATTTCGGTCACGAATGAGTTTAGTTCTGTTTCTTGAGTATTTAGTGTGAAATTAGCAGTTTCAAGTTTAGCAAGGCCTGCTAAGTCCTTAACTAGGTGGTTCAGATCAGTGAGCTTTTCACTTATCTTAGAGAGGTTTTCAGGCTTACACTCAATGATTTGATGCTGCATTGCTTCAATATGTAAGCTGGCTATGGTGACTGGGTTACTAAGGTCGTGAGCTATTTGTGAGAATAGTTGGTTCCTTTGTTCTAGAAGCTTATTAAGGTGCAGTCTTTGTTGCTGTTCTAATACCCTATTTTGTCTTATTTTAATGTAAATGATGAGTGAAAAGGAGACAAAAACAACTAATAGGATGATAAATCCCATTTTTTGGTTTTGTTGCTGAGCTAATTCATTACTGATTAGAAGATTTTCTTGCTCTTTCTCAGCAAGTTTTTGCTCTTTTTCTTTTGCTTCTATTGTATTTTGTAAATAAGCCAATCTATGTGAATAATTTTCTTTATAGGCCTTAGATTGCAATGCAAGTAACTTATTTTGTACTAAATAGGCATTTTTAAAATCTGTTATTTTTTGATAAGCACGATGTATTATGCTGAGGCTTGCTTGCCTTCTGTCTCTCAATGTATCTTCATCGCCAAATTCCAACGCTTGTTTAGCAAATTTAAGTGCTTTTTTGGGATTATCAATCGCTAGGTTTAATTCACCTAGGTGATTCCAAACAGAGGTTTTTAGATGGTAGTCTTTTTCGATGTTTTTTAGGAAAATTAAATTGCTCTTTTCAAGTGAACGCGCTTTTTCTAAATTACCTTTTCCAGCATAGTTTAGAGCCATGTTGTGTGTTGACCAGGCAACATTGCGTCTATTACCTATTGATTGAAAAATATCCATAGCTTCTTGCGCATGATGAATACCAACATCATATATTTTAAGTTTGTAAGCTTGATAAGATAATTTAGTAAGGCTGTGAGCGATATCTTGTTTATTGTCTGTCTTTCTGTCTAAGACTAGAGCTTCCTGAAACTTTTTGTAGGATAGTTGGTGTTCACCAATCTTATTGTAGGAATCGGCTATACCATATAAGGTGCTTGCCATTTTGTTATCTGACACCTTGAGTTTGGTATTGATTTGATAGTCTTTTAATTTATATTCTAATGCAGTCTGAAAGTCACCTAAATGGTCATAAGCACGACCATAAAAATAGTTAATAGAAGCTAAATTCTTTTGACTTAACTTATCCTTATTGTCTTTGTGATAAGCACGAACAATATCAAGACCTTTTTGGTAGTTACTGGTTCTAAGTTCTATCGATGCTTGCCTTATAACTGCATCAGTTAAACGTTCAATGTTGCCTGATTTTTTAAAATTATATATCGCATTTTCAATGCTCTCACGTGCATTATCATACTCATTGTTGTGATGCTGAATGTCTGCTAACTGCTTAAACAAACTTGCTATATTTATATGACTGTAATTATAAGCAGGGAAACTAATTTCATTTTGTAGTATTTTTTTTGCCTCATCAATTTGTCCAATATTACTTAGCGCTTTACTGTAAGAAACATAATATTCACATGCTGCAATTTGATCAGTAAGGCTAGAAGAGTCAACCTGTTGAAAAGCAGTAACTTTGAGCTCATTATTGGGCAGTGTTTGAATGGCTTTGAGTTCAGTTATACTCGTCGCGTTTGATTTTGTAGCTATTAAAGCAAGTAAGCAAAACAACCATATCCTTGCAAGTATAGACAATCTATCCTACTCCTTGAGAAAAAGATTTATATTGTACTTAAACTTTTACATGCTGCAATCGTAAAAATACATGTTCTATACTTTATGAGTTTAAGATTTATGAATTTCTGTCGATTATATAGACCGTAACACTAAAAATTTTGTTAAAAAAGAGTTGCAAAGGTTGCGTTTAAATAAAAATAAGTAGGATCCCAATGCTTCAATCATTACGTTTTTCAACCAAAGTAACTGCTGCGGCGTCTTTGGTTCTAGTGATCATCTTAGGGCTGTTCACAATCAATAATTTCATCGTTATGAGAGCCCAAACACAAGAACAACTTACTGCTGTTTTACATGAAATATCAAATTCAGTATCACAAAATATTGCCAATTGGCTTAACGATCGACTCAAGATTGTTGAATCAGTTGCCAAAGGCCATAACCAATCAGATACTGAAGCAGAAATATTAAGGCGTCTTAGAACTGCTGATATTGCAGGTGAGTTCAAAAATACTTATATAGGTATGCCTAATGGTAGATTCGTTTTGGATGATCCTACAATCCAATTGCCAGCAGATTACGATGCAACAACACGGCCTTGGTATAAATTAGCAGAGCAAAAGCGCTCTACTGCATTTACTACGCCTTACATTGACGTAACAACTAATGAGTTAACAATATCTGCTGTGGTACCATTATTCGAAAGCGGTCGATTAAGCGCTGTCGCTGGCGGTGATATTGATATGGCCACTATAACTGACATCATAAATGAAATAGACTTCTTAGGTTTTGGTTATGGTTTTTTACTAGACAGTGAAGGCAGAATTCTTTCGCACCCAAATACCAGATTAAATGACAAACCAATGACTGAGTTGTTTGGTAAGCGCCTTTCTTTGCAAAGTGAATTCGTTGAAATGCAGTTAGAAGGTGTAGAAAAAATAGTGTCTTTCGTCCCGATGAAGGGCATCAATAACGTTAATTGGTACCTAGGTGTTGTAATTAATAAAGAGATTGCCTACTCATCAGTATCTTCGTTTAGAAACATGGCTTTAATTTATCTTGTAATTGGTGTGGTAGCGATTGTTGTCATGCTTCAATTGTTACTTAAATATTTAATGATTCCTGTTAAAGAGCTAAATGATGCCATTAAAGACATTGCACAGGGTGAAGGTGATTTAACTCAGCGCTTAAGTTGCTCTAATGACGATGAATTTGGTGAGTTGTCGACTCAATTTAATATTTTTGTTGACAAAATTCATGCTTCTATAAAGCAAGTAAGAGAATCTACATTAACTTTACAACAATCAATCACTAGTATGAATGAGCAAGCTAATGAAGCTCTTTCACTATATAACGACCAAACTAAACGAACTGATAGTGTTGCAACAGCTATTAATGAATTATCCTCTAGTGCGCAAGAAATAAGTAGTAACGCACATAATGCGTCTGAGCTTGCTTCTGAAGCTAACAATCTTAGCTCAGATAGTCAAAATGTACTTAACTCAAACATTGTCGGTATTTCTTCTTTAAGTGATAAAATGGCACAAGCACAAGATACAGTTACTAGTCTTGATCAACATTCAGCTAGTATTGGACAAGTGCTTGAAGTAATAAAAGGTGTCAGTGAACAAACTAATCTTTTAGCGCTTAATGCGGCAATAGAAGCTGCAAGAGCGGGTGAAGCCGGTAGGGGGTTCGCTGTAGTTGCCGATGAAGTGAGACAACTTGCACAACGCACACAAGAGTCAACTCAAGAAATAGAGAATACTATCTCAGACCTTCAACTTGGTTCTAGTACAGCTGTTGCTGTTATGGTCGAAGCATTGAAAGACTCTTCAGAAAGTGCGAATAAAGCTGCTGCTGCAGGTGACAAAATGCAATCGGTTACATCAGCCATAGACGCAATTGATGGCGTTAATCATGCTGTGGCTAGTGCAACTCAACAGCAAAATGATGTTATACATAACTTAGATTCTGACATCCATCATATCAGCGACATTAGCAAACAAGGTGTTGATAACCTTCACCATACTTTAGAAGAATGTAGAACACTACAAGCTCAATTTAAAAACTTAGAAGAGATGTTATTAAAGTTTAAAGTTTAATTACACATCAGTGCTTAAATATTATAAAAGTTCCTTTTGGAGCTTTTATAATATTTTAGTACTGACAGATATAAATAAGAATAAACAGTCGTTAATAGTCAGAATCAACTATATCTTTTTTTCATCGCATTATTTAAATTAATTATTGCTCCTGTAACAAAAATGTATTTTTTTCGCAACACCATTGTCATTTTACCTCTTTAAAATGCACGCAATTTCATAACAATCAATCTAAGGTGTATGCGATGAAGTGCATTAACCCTCTGCTTCTTGCAGGTGTTTTAGCAACAGCAACTGGTGTTCACGCCAACTCTTTAAATCCTGTTGTTGAAAAAAGTGCAGCGATTAATGACTCTGCTTTAAAAACTCAGGGAAAAATTGACTCTATTTCTGACTCTATGCAGTCGAAATTACAAAAATTCAAAACATTAAATAAAGAAATTGATGGTTTGATGGTTTACAACAGTCAATTAGATAAACAAATTAAAAACCAATTAGCAGAGATGGCTGACATCAATGCATCAATGGATCAAGTGTCAGTTATTGAGCGCCAAATCACCCCGTTAATGCTTAACATGATCACAGGTCTTGAGCAATTCGTTGCCTTAGATGTGCCTTTCCTTTTAGAAGAGCGTAAGCAGCGTGTTTCAAAGCTTCGTGAAATGATGGAACGTGCTGATGTGACATCAAGTGAAAAATTCCGCCGTGTACTTGAAGCTTATCAAGTTGAAGTTGAATACGGTCGCACCATTGAAGCTTACCCAGCACTTATTAACGTTGCAGGTCAAGAGCGCGAAGTCGATTTCTTACGAATCGGTCGTCTTGAACTGATGTATGTCACTAAAGATGGAAAAGTGGCAGGTATTTGGGAAAAAGAAACAAAACAATTCAAAGAATTACCAGATACAAATATCAGTCAAATCAACAAAGCACTACGCATTGCACGTAAGCAACTTGCCCCTGATATGTTAACGCTACCAATTAACGCTGCGAAATAAGAGGTCTTAAAATGAAACTTTTAAAGAAATTTAGTCAAGCTGCGATTTTAGCGACGACTTTTGGTTTGTCTGGCGCAGCGATGGCTGATGAAATTAATTTAGATACGTTACTTAAAACGCTAGAGCAAGGGCAAGTTGCTCAAACTGCTGAAAACAAAGCAAGAGAAGCTGAATTTGTTACAAAACGAAATGAGCAAGATGCAGCACTACGTAAGCTAACTTCGGATAGAAATTCTCAATTAGCACGCTCGGAACGTTTAGAAACGTCATTTGAAGAAAATGAAATCAAGCTTCAAAACCTGTCAGATACCTTGAGCAAACGCATGGGTACTTTGAAGGAGTTATTTGGTGTTCTTCAGCAAGTATCTGGCGATGCCAGTAATAAATTCCAAACATCTGTTGTTTCAGCAGAAATTTCTGGCCGTAGCGCGTTTATGGATGAAATGGCAGCAAAGATGGGCTCAAGTTCAAAACTTGCTTCAATTGAAGACATCGAAAAGGTGTGGTTTGAACTACAACGTGAAATGACAGAGCAAGGAAAAGTTTCTCGTTATAACGCAGAAGTTATTGTTGCTGGTGGCGAGAAAGTTAATAAAGAAGTTTTACGTGTTGGTGCATTCAACTTAATTGCTGATGGTAAATATTTAACTTTCAACCCTGTCACAAACACAATTTCAGAACTAACAAGACAACCGGTTGCACGTTATCAGACTTCAGCTGCAGATTTACAAGCAGCAAATAGCGGTGTAGTTGATTTCGCACTAGATCCAACCGGTGGTTCGATTTTAGGCCTATTAGTTCAAGCGCCTAATACAGAAGAGCAGGTTCATCAAGGTGGCTCTGTTGGTTATGTGATTTTAGCAACTGGTGTTATCGCTTTACTTATCGCACTTGAACGTTTCATTAGTTTAATGTTGATGAGTGCTAAAATTCGTCGTCAACTTAAAGACACAACACCGCGTGAAGATAACCCGCTTGGCCGTGTGATGAAAGTTAAAGAGCAATATCCAGATGTTGCTTACGACACGTTAGAGCTAAAGCTAAGTGAAGCAATCCTTCGTGAAATGCCAAAGATTACTCGTAATCTAACTCTGATTAAGATTATCTCAGTTGTAGCACCTCTATTAGGTCTACTAGGTACAGTAACGGGTATGATTAACACTTTCCAAGCAATCACGTTATTCGGGACTGGTGACCCTAAGTTGATGGCGGGTGGTATTTCACAGGCACTTGTTACAACCGTACTGGGCCTAGTTGTTGCTATTCCTACAGTATTCTTATACACGCTTTTAAATACGCGTTCTCGTAACCTGTTACTTATTTTACAAGAACAAAGCGCAGGCATTATTGCAGAGCGTAGCGAGAAAGGAGCGTAAACGTGGTTTTATTGCTAGATGCAATTAACGCACTACGCAGCTTTCTAGATACAGGTGGCCAGGTACTCCTGGTCATCGGTGTCCTTATCTTCGCAATGTGGTTACTTATTTTAGAGCGCTTTATTTATCTATTCGGTCTATACCGTCAACAGCGTAAAGAGGTAATCGCTAGCTGGAAAGCACGTTCAGAGCGTAATAGCTGGAATGCGGAACAAATTAAACAAGCTCAGATTTCACGTATTGGGATTAAGTTAAATACAAACCTGCCATACATAGGTGTCATGGTTGCTTTATGTCCTTTATTGGGTCTGTTAGGCACAGTTACAGGCATGATTGAGGTATTCAACGTAATGGCCATCACAGGCACAGGTAGCGCTCGTTCAATGGCTGCGGGTGTGTCTAAAGCCACTATTCCAACCATGGCCGGTATGGTCGGTGCACTTTCAGGTGTATTTGCTGTGACATTTTTACAGCGCAAAGCGAAACGTGAAGTTGAGTTGTTAGAAGATAAATTGTTGCTAGATCACTAAGTAACATAAGGTAAAGAATTATGAGAGCACCATTAGCAAAAGTTTTTCAAGAAGAAGAAGCAGAAGAAATCAACATGACACCAATGCTTGATGTTGTATTCATCATGCTAATCTTCTTCATCGTTACAGCTTCTTTCGTAAAAGAAGCGGGTATAGATGTCAACCGCCCAGAGGCTGCAACTGCAGTTAAAAAGCAGCGTGCAAATATCTTAGTTGCGATTTCTGATAAAGGTGAGATTTGGATAAATAAACGCCAGATTGATATACGAGCGGTACAAGCGAATATTGAACGCTTAAAAGCTGAAAACCCGCAAGGTAGTGTGGTTATCCAAGCTGATAAGAAAGCGACAACTGAGCTACTTATCAAAGTAATGGATGCTTCAAGAGCTGCAGGCGCGTTTGATGTATCGATTGCGGCACAGGAATCATAGGAGCAAAGATGCGTTATTTAACCGCTTTATTGATTGCCGCTACGATCACCTTTTTCCTATTTTTAGGAATGCAGGCATTGATCCAAAGTGGTGAAGGCGTGATGACTGATCCAGCTAAGGGTCAAGTGCTTGATTTTGTTAGGTTGAAGAAAGAAGAAACTGTACAAAAGAAAGAGCGAAAGCCACAAAAGCCACCGACTCCTAAGGAGCCGCCTCCACCTATGGAAGCTCCACAAATGCAGGCAAACAATTTAGATGCTGCAGGAGCTGATTTTGATTTCAGTGCTGATGTACAAGCAGATGTTGATTTAGGTGGTGGTTTAGCTCTGGAATCAAGTGATGGTGAATACCTTCCGATTGTTAAAGTTGCACCAGTCTATCCAAGGCGAGCTCTTTCACGAGGCATTGAAGGATATGTGATTGTTGAGTTTGTAGTAACTAAACAAGGTACTGTTCGTGATCCTAAAGTGATCACTGCTGAGCCACAGAGTATTTTCGACAGAGCCGCATTGGATGCTGCCTTGAAGTTTAAGTATAAACCCCGTGTTGTGAACGGCGAGGCGGTTGAAGTGGCCGGTGTTCAAAACAAGATCTCATTCCAGATTAATGGATAGGTTTTGTGAGTGTTGCGAGGAAATATTAATGAATATTAAAAAGTTAACTTTAACCGTTAGTATTGTTTTATCAGTGTCTGTTTTACCTAGTTTGTTATCCGTGACCCCTCTCACTGACATGAACACTGTGTATGCAGAAACTAAAACTAAACGAGTACCTGCGCTCAGAAACAAAGTGTATAGCCAATTGGCAAGAGCTCAAAAACTAGCTGATGAAGGTAAGGTACAAGAAGGGCTAGAAGCCTTAGACAACATTAAAGCAAGAGCAAGTAGCATGAATGCTTACGAAGTTGCGATGATGTATAACTTCTATGGTTTCATTTACTACAACGAAAACCAGTTAGACAAGGCTATTGAATCTTTTGAGCAAGTGATATCTGAAGAACAAATCCCAGAATCACTAAGACAGTCAACGACTTTTAGTCTTGCTCAGCTTGCTATGGCAAACAATGAATATTCGAAGGTCATCGTTTATCTTGATAAGTGGAAATTGGGTAATACTAAGCCGATTGCAAACAGTTACTATGTTTTACGTGCTAATGCACATTACCTTCAAAAGCAGTTCAACGAAGCGCTAGAAAGTATTAATGTAGCTATCAGCTTTGCAGAAAGCCAAAACGAGAAACCAAAAGAAAACTGGTTGGTATTACAGCGTGCGCTTCATTATTCTTTGAATCAACCAGAACAAGTCGTTCAAGTACTTAAAAAAATGGTTAAGCTTTATAACAAACCAGAATATTGGGTACAACTTGGAGGCATGTATGGTGAAGTGGGAGATGGTAAAAAGCAACTTGCTATATTAGAGGCTGCAAAGCAACAAGGTTTTATACGATCTAAAAATGAAATCATGCAGTTAGCCCAAGTCTATATGTACAACGGTTTGAACTTTAAGGCTGCATCGGTTTTGAAAGAGGGTATTTCGAGCGGTAAAATAGAAAATAGCGCTAAAAATCAGGCATTCATCGCAGAAGCCTTTGTACAAGCAAGAGAGGATGAAAAATCAATTTCGCACTTTAAGCAGGCTGCTGCAAAGGTTGAACATGGTAATTACTCTCAAAGGCTAGCAGAAGTCTATTTAAACTTAGAACAGTTTGAAGAAGCTGCGGATTATGCCAGAGAGGCCCTCGATAAAGGCAAACTCAATTTTGAATCAAATGCATACGTAGCCCTTGGTATGGCACAGTATAACCTTGAAAATTTCGACGCTTCAATTTTGGCTTTTGAGCAAGCTGAAAAACATAAGAAATCTTCGAGACTTGCTAAACAATGGATTAAGTTTGTCAAAAAAGAGAAACTACATTCTGAGAGCTTAAAGCAAGCACTTTTATAATGTGAGAGAATCGCAACACCAAAGCCGTGGTTAGTTTATCTATCACGGCTTTTTCTATTTATAAGCCAAATTAAAAAATCTTTATTGCCCGTTCCTAAATTTGGTTTATTCATAAGTATGTATTAATACTGTCATCTAACTTTATATTAAATGTAACCTAACAGTAACAAAACTCCATTACTTTATGCATCAAGCTTTTTGCGTATTTACCGACTTATTATATTTTGGAGATTAAAATGAAACTTTCTGGGTTTTTTAAAGCTAGCCTAATTACTTCTGCTCTTGTACTTGCTGGTTGTGGTGGCGGTGATATCAACGTAACACCAACAACAAATGATAACCGTGTAGACAACTCTACCAGCAATGTAACAAATAATACTGGAGGTGATAACTCAGGAAACAATGGCGGCGGTACTACAACACCACCGACTACTGCAATTGAATGTGCTTCTTACACAATGGATGGTGTTGAGTTTAAAGGTAAGCCTGATGACGCAAATAAAAACTGTGTTTATAGCCAAGCCTTTGCAAGTAACGCAAAAGACATTACTGCTTCTTTCTTAATCCCTGCTTTGCCAGATGGTGGTGCACACATTTTTGAAGGTGAACTATTCATCGGTGCTGATGTAGACACATCGAAAGGTGGCGTGATTGATGTTAATGGACCTACTTTAACAATAGAAGCTGGTGTAAACATTGCCTTCACTAAGCCAGAAAGCTTTATCCGTATTGCTCGTGGTGCAAACATCGAAGCAATTGGTGAAATCGACAAGCCTATCGTATTCACAAGTATCAGCGACATTGATGGCGATGATTCAACTTCTGCACAAATTGGTGACTGGGGCGGTATTCAAATTAACGGTATGGGCCAATCAATTCGTTGTGCTAAAGCAGATGCAGAAGCAGGCCAGTGTAACCATAAAGCAGAAGGCATTGTTTCTTATTACGGTGGTAATGATGCTGCTGATGACAGTGGTACGTTAAAGCATGTTGTTATTAAATATGCAGGTTATGAAGTAACACCAGATAACGAACTAAATGGCTTAACGCTTAATGCTGTTGGTTCAGGTACTGAAATTGAGTTCATTCACGTTCACAATGGTGCAGATGATGGTGTCGAATTATTTGGTGGCTCTGTAGATATCAAACACATTGTTATCACAGAATCAGTTGATGACGGTATTGACTGGGATGAAGGTTGGAAAGGTAATGGTCAGTTTATCCTAGTTCATTCTAAAGAGCACGGTAATCACGGTTTTGAAACTGATGGTGCAAAGAAAGCGCCAAGCGAAGATTCTGAGTTAGTAACTACTGTTTCTTACCCTACCATTGCAAATGCTACTGTTGTTACAAATGGTAAAGTTGATGCTGAAGCTCGTAAAAATACAGGTGCTGGCATGGAAATGAAAGAGTGGGGTAAAGCGAAGTTAGTAAATATGCTATTTGTTAACTCATCTACACAATCTGGTGCAGGTTGTTTTGACCTATTCAATGATAAAGACCAATCTAATGCTGCAGGTGTTCATGCAAACGCGAAAGCTGGTGATATTTCTTTCTCAAACTCTATATTCGCGTGTGGCTTAAATTTCGAAGAAATTAACACTCCACTGACTGGTGAACTTGCTGGTTTTGATATTGAGCAGTGGTTCTTATCTGGTGAAATGAACAAGCTTATCGGCTTTGCCGATTTCTCAAATGTACTAGCTGAAGATGGTGTAACAACGAAAGGCACAATTACTGATAAAGATGGTAATGCGGTTGCAATCGAGTCTGCAAAATTAAATGCAGATAACGCATTCTTTGACGATGTTGCATTTATCGGTGCAATCGGTGAAGGTGCAAGTAACGAGTGGGTTGAGTTTGTAAAAGCGTCAATGGCACGTAAAAACTAATCTAAACCACAAAATAAACTGATAGGGCGCACTTTTGCGCCCTTGTTGAATCAATTTGGTTTAGAGGAATTAAAAATGAAACCAATAAAGCAATTTAAGGCAAATCTAATTACCTTATCTTTACTTTCTTTATTGGCACCAGCATCACAAGTTTTCGCTGCAGATGAAACTGCTCAAGAAATTGAAGAAGTTGTTGCTGTTGGTAGTCGTCTTAAAGGAAGTGCAAGCGCTGTTATTGAAGAACGTAAAAATCAAGCGTTCGTTGCAGATATCATGGGTTCTGAACAGATTTCTAGAACCGGTGATAGTGATGCTGCATCGGCGCTTCGTCGTGTAACAGGTTTAAGCTTAGTAAACGATAAATTTATCTATGTGCGTGGCTTGGGTGAACGTTATTCAAGTGTACGTTTAAATGGTGCAATCGTCCCAAGTCCTGATTTGACTCGTAATGTTATTCCACTCGATATTTTCCCTTCTAGTATTATCGAATCGCTTGCTGTTCAAAAAGCCTACTCACCAGATATGCCTGCTGCATTTGGTGGTGGTGATGTAAATATTCGTACTAAAAGTATTCCATCAGATCGTGTTTTTAAAATCGAAGTTGGTGGAGCATACAAAGATACTAATGATACAGGCCTTGTTTATAATGGCAGTGATGATGACTGGTTAGGGAAAGACGACGGTCTTCGCCAAATGCCAGCAGAAATCCAAATGGCATTAAATACTTATATTAATGGCTTATCTGATTTATCGGTGCGAAATATTCGTAAAGTTGAATCTCAAACACAAGGTTCAGACATTGGCCAGGACGCTGCAATTGCTATAAATAAAGGTCTCATCAAAGCTTTACCACGTGATTTCGGTATGGTCGAAAAAAGTATTGACCCTGACTTCGGTGCAAAAGTTGTGTTTGGTGATCGCTTCGATGATGTATTTGGTTTTGGTGGTCAACTTGGTTTCTTAACTTCTGTTGCCTATGATAATGAATGGTCTAATAGCACAGAGTTCAACTCAGTTTTAGCAACAAAAGACACTGAAGAGCTTGAATGTAGTAAAGATACTTTTACTTGTTATTCTGCTAAAGAAGAAAAACAGTCTACCAAAAATAACATCAAACTAAATGCCTCATTAAATGTTGGTTACAAACTTGATGGACACGATATTAATGCAGGTTACATGATGCTGCGTGACACTGAGAATGAGGCGTCATATGCAATGTATCAAGAACCATCAAAGTCATTAAGTATAGAAAGTGGACAAGTTACACGTAAAAACCTGACTTCTTTTGAACAACGTGAGCTTGAAATTCTTCAGCTCAGAGGTACTCATAATTTAACTTGGTCATTACTTGATGGTGTCGGTGTAGATTGGCATTACACAGATTCAACCGCAACGACTGATATTCCAAGCGAATTAGAAGTTTCTGTACGTGATTTATACGTAAATGGTCAATACTCAGAAACAGTTTATACGGGTAGTTCAGGCGGTAATCCTTATTTATACCGTTACGTAGCGATGGAAGATGAAGTAGAGAACTTTGGTTGGAACGCAAGTAAAGCTTTTTACTTTGATGGCTCTGAGTTAGAGCTTAAAGGCGGTGCTTTCTTTGTCGATAAAACGCGTGATTACCGAACTGATTTCTTAAAATATCGCTTTGGTCAAAATGAAAGCCTTTCACTTGCTGATACGCCAACCCAAGCTTTAGGTATTGGTTCTTACTTTAGAGATGATTCAACTGTTGATTTGACAGATGTCGAACTTCTTTTCCAAGAACCTGCTGCAGATGATTATTTAGCAGCGCAGAAAATAGATGCTTATTTTGGTAGCTTTGATTATCTAATGGGCGAGAAGTGGCGCTTCTCAGGTGGTGTTCGTTATGAAGACTTCCGTCAGGTAGCTCTGGCATATTCTCGCTCAATTTTTGATCCAGCATTGCTTGCAGACAAACTTAGCGAAGAAGCTATTCAACAAGCGAGTGTGATGGAAGATGATTATTTTGGCTCTTTCTCTGTCACATATAGTGAAAAGTCTTATCAGTTGCGATTTGGTTATGGTCAAACAATTGTTCGCCCAGACTTGCGTGAATTAACACCAGTTCAGTACCAAGACCCATTAACAGATTATCGTACACTCGGTAATCCAACGCTTGAATCAAGTTATTTAGATAACTTTGATTTCAGAGCTGAGTTTTATATGGAAAATGGTGACAATTATTCAATCGGTGCCTTCTATAAAGATATAGATAAACCAATTGAAGCCTTATTAACAGAAGCGGACGGACGTTTCACTTTAGAGTTCGACAATGCTGATACGGCTTCTGTTTATGGTATTGAAGCTGAATGGTTGCTTGAGTTATCTGCTGATGCACTAGGTGGCGCAATATTTACATCAGGTAACGTTACATTGAGTGATTCAGAAGTTGAAATATTAGAAGCTGACAAGGGTGATCTGACAAACCTGAAACGAAGAATGACAGGCCATTCTAAGTATGTTGCTAACTTCCAACTTAACTATGATTCACATAATGGTAATCATCAGGCATCAGTAATTTATAATGTATTTGGTGATCGTATTTTAGCGGCAGGCGTTAATGATTTTGATGATGCTTACGAGCAGCCGATCAATTCATTAGACCTAGTTTATAGTTATTATCCGAACTTTAATACAACAGTTACTTTTAAAGTGAAAAATCTATTAGGTCAGAACTTTGAAGTACAGCAAAATAACGTTGTGATCCGTGAAAAAGAAATGGCTCAACAAATCAGCTTAGATGTTTCAATGGAATTCTAATTTGAGCTAAAAATATCAGTAAGCCCACTAAAGTGAGTGGGCTTATTTTTAAATATAAAGAGAACACATCTTACAATAATTTTTAAAATGAAGTAGATGAAAGTTTTTGAATTTAACAGATAAAGCTAGTGATATTTGTAGATTTTTGCTAGTTTTAGACGTCTAGACTCACGCAATGATTCTAAATAATTTGATACAAGGTAAAAGACTATGAATAAAGTAGGACTCGTTGGTTGGCGTGGTATGGTTGGCTCCGTTTTAATGGAGCGTATGCAGCAAGAAAATGATTTTGATAAGATTGAAGCACAATTTTTTACAACTTCTCAAACTGGTCAGTTAGGACCTGACATTGCTGGCTCGCCTAAACCGTTGCTTGATGCAAATGACGTGACTGCTTTGTCCCAAATGGACATTATTATTTCTTGCCAAGGTGGTGATTATACAAAATCTGTCTATTCACATTTAAGGGAGTCAGGCTGGGGCGGATATTGGATTGATGCAGCTTCCGCTCTTAGAATGGAAAGCGACAGCATCATTGTTTTAGATCCAGTGAATAACGATGTTATTAAGCAAGGGTTAGAGCAGGGTGTTAAAACCTTTGTAGGCGGAAATTGTACCGTATCATTAATGTTATTAGCTTTAGGCGGTCTATTCGAACGTGATTTAGTTGAGTGGGTTTCACCAATGACTTACCAGGCTGCATCTGGTGCTGGCGCGCGTAATATGCGAGAGCTGATCACACAAATGGGTGAAATTAATTCAGAAGTTAAGTCTCTGTTAGATGATCCAAGTTCAGCAATACTCGAAATTGATAAACTAGTCGCAGAGAAAATTAAATCTGATTCATTACCTAAAGACCAATTCGGTGTGCCGCTTGCTGGAAGTTTAATTCCATGGATTGATGTGCCAATGGAATCTGGCCAGTCAAAAGAAGAGTGGAAAGCGCAGGTAGAAGCAAACAAAATTTTAGGTTCTAGTCGATCACCAATTCCAATTGATGGACTATGCGTAAGAATTGGCGCAATGCGTTGTCATTCTCAAGCAATGACCATTAAATTAAGAGAAGACTTAAGCGTCGAAGAGATCGAAAGCATTCTTGCAACTCATAATGAATGGGTTCGTGTTATTCCAAATGATAGAGATATTACAGCAGAAGAATTAACTCCAGTAAAAGTAACTGGCACATTAGATATACCAGTCGGACGTATTAGAAAACTAACGATGGGTCCGAAATATATTAGTGCATTTACTGTGGGTGATCAGCTACTTTGGGGAGCAGCTGAACCATTAAGAAGAATGTTAAGAATTATTATAGATTAATCCTTTTTCCAAAATTTATTAAATAAGTTTGGATAATTTTCTTTAAGGGATTTAGGTTTGTTTTTAAACCTTTTTCCCTTTGGTTGAAAGTTAACTACTTGATGATATGGGAGTTCATTTCCTGTCAATTCTTCAAATAATAAGCCAGGTACCAAATCAAATTCATCAATATATGGGTAAGGTAAACTGTCTTTTATTGGGTAATTATAATCGAACAGGTCATCAGGTTTACTAGTAAGTTTTATATTAAATTCTTTTCCTTGTACTAAACACCAATTACAAAAATCTAAAAAATCGTACTCAGTGTTACATCCGCATATAATAAATGCGATAGACCAATTATCCCAATGCCAAAGGGTTTTAAGTTTTTCTGTATAAATTGCATCAAAATTACCGATGTCATCGGTTGTTAACTTAGCTAAAATTGATTTCAGTGTTTCATTTGGTTCTTCTGGAGATTGATTTACTTTTTCTAAAATTTCCCAAAAGGTTTGTTCATTCATTTTTATAGGCCAACTAGTAAGTGAAAACAAATTTTACCATTTAATTCAACTATAGTTAATTTCTTATAATTTACGTTATGTTAAATTACTGTGTTTATATACTTAAGAGCACTCTGGGTTAAAAACTTTAGTTTACATAGCTTCTCTAAATTATGTTTAATACTATACATTATATATAGTCAATTATTTGTTTGCGTTAGTTTTAATCTTATTTTCACATGCTTAAGTGAGTTTATGTTGTACACATGTGTATTATTTTGTGTGAAAGATGAGTAGTTTTGTACGTAATGCTTGTAATGTCCAATACTGTCTAGTATTGGACATTACACATAAATTAGCTTAACAGAGGCTCTCCTTCGGCATAATGAAAAGCCAACAGTTCTGAAGTTGTTTCGTTTTGGGATATGCCACATGCAAACTGAATCGTCCCGAGTTCATCAGAGTCTAGTTTGTTTAAGTCAGGCTACTTTACCTACTCTCTTAAATTATCATAGAAGTCAACTTTATATTGAGTTGGTCAAATATATCTAATAGAAGACTATAAGCGTAGATTAGTAAACCAAATAATTCACTCTAAAGTTGTGTTTTAACAGTATCAACATTGTCCTTGTATCATTTGTAATTTAGGCAATTAAGCGCAGCTCTTTCGTAGAAATTTATGCTGCTTCAAGATAACTAATTGCTGTCATAGCACAAAGTGAATCATGGGGCCGTTCGTAATTAGAGATAGCTAACCCCTCTTCTGTGATTTCACGTACTTCTTGCAGTGATTCAAACAAGTATAAATCTAGTGCTTCTACACGGTAACTTCGGCTAAACCTTACAACAAAACTATTTTGAAAACGACTACCAAGTTCTATAAACTCAAGCTTGATGTTTTTCCATAGCCCAAGCTTCTAAAATGGTCGAAGTAAACTCTGGGCTATTTTCTATTCTAATTTGCATTGATTTACCGCGCCATGCAATGATCGGTTTTGTTTCTGAATCACCCTTTCACCAGTTAAACTAGTATCAACTTCAATCGCTAATGCTTGTCGATTGAAGTCATCGAGCATATTTAATGTTCGCAAGCGATGTCCATAGCTTAGTGCATCACTCATAAATTCCATTCACCAAGATTCATTATGTTGCAGTGTGACCCTTAATGGTTTTGACGCTCTTATTGGTATTCGGAGTTTTCCTTTATTTCTTAAAATGTTGTTAATTTGTTCAACTCGCTTCTTATTCCAAGGTTTCCCCTAATTGCGTAGCCTTTTAATTAGTTTGCGTAGCCCCCATCATTGGTGACGTTCAACCAATGCTAGCAATGCATCTATAACCTCATCATCTGATGACCGTTTATGTTTTTAATAAAATACTGAGCGGCTTAGCCCTACCACTTCACAAGCAAAGCAACGCTGACGTTAAACTGAGATTCTAAGTGTACAACTCAAGCTCTGTGCCTACTTATCTTTACAGTTTGTTTGAACGATATCCTAAAGCATCGAATGATTTAATCTTAGAATTTCGAAGATATCTTTTAGCTAACGATTTCCTTTTCAAGTTATTTGAGGCGTTTAACCTCAGACGCTTCTATACAGCCATACTTTGAGCGCCACTTGTAGAAGCTATTCTGGCCAATGCCATATTTACGGCACACTTCAGGGACGGGAACGCCAGACTCAGCTTCTTTGATCATTCTGACAATTTGAGTTTCAGTGAACTTACTTTTTCTCGTGGTAAATTTTCCTATTTTAGTTAATGGAAAATTCTACTTATGAACTGTTTCACTTTTTGAGGGAGTTACATACGCATGCTACGTAAACAAATCCACTCAATGCATCGACGTAATTGAATTAGGCAGCCCAAAGATGATTAAGCTGCTTAATAATAAATTGATGGTTAACTGAATAATCCATCGGTGTATCTTGATGCTCATTTGATATCACTATATTAGGAGAGATAAGAACACAGTGAACTATCGGCGATAGATCGAACCTATTATTTTTCCGATTCTTTTTTTTTGTTTTCTAACTTCTTTCTTGTGAAGCATTCTTGCTTTCCCTAAACGAGGGCTAGCTATTGCGGTAAGCATGTATAAATCTTTACTATAATTTTCGACTGCCTTAAGTCTTGCATCCATTGTTAAAGAAGGTAAAAAGAAATCTTCAATATCAGCAAAATGATTGTATATAAGCGTGAGATCTACTTGTTGAGGATATAGCTTATCTGCACACCAACAATCTATGTTAATGTTAATTGATTTACTGATTAAACTTGAAGGCTTAACCTTAAACGAACCTTTCTTTAAAAGTGGGTGTATAACTTGGATTTCTGCAGAATTAAAAATGTACTTGATTACATCTGCAGTTTCCAATTTAATACTACTATTTTCAACGGTATAAGAATCTATAACACTTCCATCTGTATTTACTACGAGAAGTAATTGATTATGATAAACATCATTTGTTACTATTTTAATTGTGGTTTTAAAGAAAAAAACATAGCATCCTACTGCTAGAATTAATAAAGCTAATGCTTTGTTTCTTTCTTTAATATTTACTTTTATTCTCATTTGATATCAGAAAATACTTTTATTATTAAATTTTGTTCTGATACAGCATTCAAACTTTGATCTTTTAAAATAACCTTCATATTAAAATCTGCATCTTTAAAGTTGTTACTTGCGGTAATATCTAAATGGATTCTATAAGTCATATCATCTATTTCTTCAAAATCATAATAATCAATATCTAAACCATCGGGCATATCGAACTCAAGGCTAGCATCTCTTATTTTACCGCTTAAATCTCTAGAAACTTTTATGTCTATTTGAGAAGTCGCTTTCCGCCATTTATTCAACTTAATTTCACTTATATTTGGAATGATAATTGTCAAAATACGACTCTGTAACTGCCCACTATATTCAGCTGTTACCAATATGTTATGCATGCCTTCAGCAAGAGACATGTGATGTGTAAACTCGCCCATAGAATTTAAACTTACATTCTTGCCTTGAATACGAACTCTTGCATTTGCTTCGTTAACTTTTCCATTTATTGAAATATTGTTAGATGTAATTATCTGTTCATTATTAGGGCTAGATATTTCTAAAATTAATGGTGTTGGTTTATCGTCATAAACGGAAATCAATAAAGGGATCTGCTTTGTAGTTATTACATCGCCATTTCCACCTTTTAACACAATAGTTAAAGTCGCCTCATGCATATTTACAGGAACATTATTTTCTGAGATAAATTTAAATTCAAAAGCTCCATTTGTTCCATTGCAAAATACGTTTGTCATTTCAAAAGAAACTCCTTCTGGCAGATTGCTCATATGGTAAGTATAAGATTTAAGTAATGCCATTTCTTCACTTGTAACTTCAACAATGGCTGTCTCTAACTCACTTTCGTTACCTCTGACAAGTTTTATTATCTTCCTGTTAGCAAGGTCACTGATATGTATAGTTCTTGTCTTTTGTATTTGTTCGGAGCCTGAAGTAGCTAAAATAGTTAAGTTATGAACACCTATAGGTAATTCAAACTCAACAGAAAACTCTCCCGTAGGTTTAACTGTTGCAATATATCCATTTACGGAAACCTCAGCATCCGATTTAGATACAACACCAGTTACACGGATAAGATTTTGATCAAAAGTATAATGTTCGAGTGGATAGTTGACATTAAAATCTAAACTGTGCTTTAAAACTTTTACATTCAGTGTTTTAGAAGTAGTAGAATAACCATTATTTGCATTTAAAAGTATCTGTTGGTTACCTTCAGCAAGAAATAACTGAGTTTCAAATTTACCTTTATCATCAACTAAAACTTTTAGGTCATTAACAGACACATTTGCCAAAGGGTCACTGACAATCCCAGATAATTTAACTGATGATTCATTTAAGGTTGCCCCCATACTAGGACTTACAATAGCTAATTCAAGGCCATTTGTTAATACATTAACTTGATAAGTAGTTTTATATGATTGGTCTAAATTTTCAGCTTTAACAATGATTTGATTATAACCGTTTATTAAATTCAAAATATGAGAAAAATGACCATTTGAATTTACTAAAACAGGCTCGCTATTAATTTCTAGTTGAACTTTAGGATCATTAACAAAACCTTCTACATTATAGGTCAAACTTGGAATTTTCATATCCTGTAATAAGTTACTAAATGTAATTTTTAATGGAGAAGTATTAACAAATACAATAATTTCATAAAGACCATGATAGAATTGTTCACCATTACCATCGTATAAAGTAACATCTAACGGAATAACATACTTACCAGAAGGAACATTTTCATCTACATGTACTTCATAATCTAGTATCAATGGATTACTAGGCCCCCCACGCCGAGCACTGACTATTCTGAGCCACATTCCATCTACTAATCTCTCCGGCATATAAGTACTGTAACGGAGATTTGAAGGTATAGAGATACTAGGCACAATAATGTTAAGGGAATTGTTACTATAATTATTAGATTTAACTTCAATCTGAGATTGAACTTCAGAAGGAGTTGTTTTCAGAATGTAGACCGTTTTTTTATCTTCTCCTAAAGCATTTTTTGCAATAATTTCGAAAGTATTTAAGCCCTCATTTAATTCAATGAATTTTGAAAAATGACCGAAATCATTTGAATCCATAATTAACCCGTTCACAGTAACGTAAGCATTTCCATCATCAACTTTAAATCCTAAGGTATATTCTGAACGCGTAGTAACTTGACTTACTGGTTGTCGAAGAATAATTTTTGGTGCTGTGAGTTCTACAGAGAAATTTATAACCTTTTCTGTAATGCCAGCACTGTTTTTAGCGGTAATAATTAATTGATGTGACCCTACAGAAAAATCTTTACTAAAATTTATATCTGAACTTAAAAGGCTAACTTTTTCACCATTAACTAGTAATTCATCAATTGGTATAGATGTATCATAAGTTCCCCAAATGTTCACAAACCTGGTATCGTCATTATAAACACTGAATTTCTCATTATTTTTAGGTGAATTTATGACAAATGATGGACGAGGCATCTCAGCTCTGTTAATTGTAAAAACTTTCTCCGAAACATGCTCGTTTAAAGATGATTTAGCACGAACAACTATTTTATTACTACCTATTTTTAATGGCATTTTGTATTGATGGGTCATTTTATAAGGTGAAACAGCTACTGAATCTTCAAGAATTTGCTTTTTAGCAAGTTCCCCATTTACATAAACGTCTGAAAACTGGTCATTACTGGTAATGATTTCCAACATTACTTCTTGGTGATATGTTGTGCTTCCGTTAAGTGGAGATAATAACTCTATTTCAGGAGTTATATTATTATTTTTTAAGACATCAATGTATGCGACATAATTTCTTCTGTCTCTCCTGATATAATCATCAGGAAAGTCTATTGGCCTACTAACCATCTCAGAACCAGCCGTTGCTCCTCCATTTTTAGACCATAAGTTGAAAGATATATTTCCGGTGTATATTCCGTGATCATTGCTCTGTGAATTCATTTGATATCTTGATTTCATATTAATCTTATCAAGATCTTTGCTTACATTCCCACTTCCTTTAATAATGTTTTTTTCGAATAAAGCGATTATAGGCTCTTCTTTATAATCGTTAAATTCTTGCCCTGAAATCAAAGTATAAAGAAATGGTTCATAATCAAATGATATTTTTTTGGTTATAAAATTATCAAATTCATCATAAATGATTAGTTCATAGTCAGTTTGGTATAAATGAAGACTAGTACGTGATAAAAAGTAGTCATTTGAGCCATTAGCAATTTCAAGTTGCTCTACTTTAATCGGTCTTCCATTGAGTGTAGCTTTGTGAGGTTTGAAATTAACAACAGAAGCAATTAACTTTGTTTGATATGTTCTTATTTTTTGACCAGGATAATAATTCCATAAAAATATTTTCGGTTCTCTATTTATTTCTTCATATTTTACTACATAGTCTAATGATTGATTGAAAATAACATTATTTTTTGAGTTATAAATATTTATAAGACCAGTAACTTTATTTGTATCATTCTCTTTAACCATTTCCTGAAATATTTCGTAAGAAAATTCAACAATAACTGTCCTACGAGAGAGTTCATCGAGGCCTAAATCCTCAATAATTGCACCATCCATCATCCTTCCATAAGCTCCATCATTATGTGAACTATTTTTTATAGAAGGTGCTTGAAATAGCCTAGAGCGCATTCTCGGGAATGTTGGATTAAACTCAATAATATTCATTTTATTAAGAACATCATCTGGTAAAGTTAAAGTCAAACTCACTTTATCTTTATCTAAAATCTTAAAATTCAGTGTTTTTCTATCGAATAATACAACTGTAGTGAGCTTTTCAATTGTTCCATCTTCGTACTCAATTTCTGCAGTAATTGTATTTCGACCTTCTCTTAGTTTTCTTCCATTCACTATGCGCAAAAGAAGATTGCTATCACCATTATTAGATTCTTGATATGAATCCCAATTTATCTCCCAATCTCCATTATTTACTCTAGCTCTTTTAAAAGGGGCTTCTACCCTTAGTTCAAGTTGAGGCAAAGAAGTAAAGAGTTTCTCTCGATCAACTAAATTAGTAAAACGCGCGGTATAATTTTTTCCAAATAAATTTAGAGGATACTGAACTACTTTATTATTATACTCAGCAGTAACAATAATTTGATTTTTTCCTTTACTAATAGGTAAGTCAACTTCAAAAGTTTTACCAACCTTATTTGCTATTTTATTATTAACTTTTACGATTGCTTCTGGATTCGAAATTCTTCCTTTTAGAGTAATACTGTTACTGCCTACATTTTGGTTATGACTATGCGAAATAACATGAATTGAAACATCGTTTTCAACTACATAATCTAATCTTATAACCTCAGAACTAGTAGTTATATTATTATCGGAATCTTTTCTAGTTATTTCGAAATTTAAATAATTACGACCAGATTTTAAAGTTATAGGAAAATCAAAATACCCAGCCACAGTATCGATCGGTTGACCATTAAGAGTTAAGCTTTCGGCCTCAATTAAATATCCTTGAATTTTGTGATCTGGTTGGGAAACTACTTGTCCATCTTCATGAGAAGTAATGACTAGAGACCCTCCCCCATTTTCTTTAAGCAAATCTATACTTAACCAAGATTCTTCTAGGAAACTTGAATCACCTTTTTTATTATAAACTTTAATAGGGATTGCAAATTGATGATTACCAAATTCAAGGTTAGTAGATAAAGCAGAGAACTCGAAACGCTGTCCTTGGTAATCATCACCTCTTAAACGATGTTTAAATTCAGCTTTAAAACCTACTTGCTCTAGATCAGGAAATCTATCAAACCAAACTGAAGCTTCGAAAGGTTCATTGTTACTTAAATATTTTATGTATTTAGGATTAGAAAAATAGACAGTTGGACCAAAAGACCAAGAAGAATGAAAATCAACGTCGATAGCATCATCAGCAAAGAGAGTTATGTTTTGAGGTTCGGTATGTATTTCAATTATTTTTTCAGTTGTAACCCCGTGTTCACCCAAAGCCTTAACTCTAAGTTTATTAATACCCCTTTTTAATTCAACAGGGTAAGCCATAAACATACCATCTTTTAAAATGCTCTGGACTCCATTAACATAAACACTATGAGCTCTTTCAAATGTTCCTGCTACAGTTATTGATTTCGAGAATAATCTATCGTTATTTTCGTGAGATATAATTTCGAATTCTGGCGGTATTACATACTTTATAACTAAGTCGTGTGAAATACTTCTTCCATTACTGTCTCTACCTCTAATTGATATGAGGTTGTCACCCTCTAATAAGGTTATTTTTCCAGAGTTAAAAAGACCTCCATTTATAGGTACGGCATGTCCGTTTATCATCAGTACGCCAGTTTGAGTATCAATACTGCCATTTAAAAATAACTCAGAGTCAGAAACAATATTCAATTCATCTTGATTTTTAATTAAAATACCATTTTCTGATGAAGGTGGTGGATCAATATTGAAATCTGTCATGGCATCAATAATATAGCCAGCTGTTGACTGAATGAAAAAGTCATCTCCAGTAATAACCCCATCAAAAAAAGCCGCTGTTTGAAATAGGCCTGTTGAAGGATCAATTGCAGTTATTGATTTTATTTTTTCAGGGCCATACTTTTTTAGAATTTTAAAAGATGAAATATTGGTTACTCTACATGGTAAAGAAGTATAATTTTTACCGAATTCTAATTTAATAGTCTCACAATTATTTTCATTTGAAGTAATAACACTTTTAGCGTTAATAGCTTCAATTTGCACTGCTTGATTTTTAAGAAGATCGAAGTTTTCGCCAGTCCATTCTTCACCATCCAAATAGTATTCTTTTGCAATTTCTCCTGAATTATTAAAGATTGTTAAACGAGAAATATATTCTTTACCACCTAATGCTTCTATAAGACCTGAAGCTGTAGGTTTATCTAAAAGAAAAGTTGGATAATAAATTAAATTCCTACCTTTCCCTAAACGTATATTAGGAATAAATACAGGTGTTCCTTCTTTACTTTCATGAGAATTACTAAATCCATCATTATCAAAGTCAGCATCACCATCACTTGTCGAAGCTGACCAAGAAAAAGCATTATTCGGATCAGTGAAAAGTTCATTAATTTCTACATCATTCGTAAGTCCGTCACCATCAATGTCTTCATCACATGCATCTCCATAAGCGTCACCATCAATATTATTTTGGTTTTCATTGTGAACTGCAGGGCAATTATCACTAGCATTTAATATACCATCACCATCCAAATCTTGAGGTGTGATATCACATGCATCACCAATGCCGTCAAGGTCTATGTCTAATTGGTTTAAATTAGGAACATATTGACAGTTATCGTTCTTTTTGAAGGCTTTCCCTGACTGAAGTAAATTTATTAGTCTTGTCCGTTCTAAACTACTGTATTGTTTGAATGCAGAGCCATCTTCAGATGTCAAAAATAGAGTACGTCCATTTTTTGGAATGTGCGTTGGTAAACGCATGTTAATAGTTTCATTGTTCGTTTCCACTTGAAGTTGACTTTTAGGTTGGTTGATTATTACACAGTTGCAACTTTCAGCATCGATTACTGTAATTAATTGGCCAACTTTTACGAAGTTTTCGTGCGTTAATTGGTACTTTTTAAATTTATGCAAAAAAAGATCAAATTCGCCCAACAAAATTTGTTCTTTTAAGTCTAAGGTTTGTTTAAAGAAAAGTACTTTTGCCTTTGAGTTTGTAGCATATTCAAGATTTAAATTACGTACCGATGTAATATCATTTAGCAAAGCAGCTGTATCAGATACTTCACCTTCCTGTTTATAATCTGAGACAGTATCATTGTCATCATCTTCATCGCATAAATCGCCTAAACCATCTCCATCATTATCTTCTTGTTTTATATTTGATATAAATGGGCAGTTATCAGCTATATCACCAATCAAATCATTATCAGTATCTGTTTGTTCTGTATTTGGGATTAACGGAGCATTATCTTTATGATCTTCCACCCCATCATTATCATCATCTTCATCACAGGAATTTCCTATTCCATCAAGATCTGTGTCTTCTTGCTTCGGGTTAGAAAGCGCGGGGCAATTATCATTTTTATCGGCAATACCATCGTTATCTTTGTCAGCAAAAGGTGGGTGGACTTGCGAATCTTTAGGATCATATCCATTTCTAACTTCATCTGCATCTGAGAAAGTGTCACCATCACTATCTGTTGATAAGGCATCTGTTTTGTAGACTTTTAACTCTTGATAATCTGAAAGCCCATCATTATCTGTATCCGAAGTAAGAGCAGAAGTTCCCGCAATCTTTATTTCTTGATAGTCATTTATGCCATCTTGGTCAGTATCAGCAAGATTAGAGCTAGTACCTAACCTAAACTCTTCTATGTTTGTTAAGCCGTCTAAATCAGCATCTAATAAAGAGTCATTTTGATTAACATTCAGTCCATTTTTAATTTCATACCAATCAGGTATTCCGTCTAAATCTGTATCCTTTGATGTTTCAAGGGTTATAATTTCTGGAACTATTTGCAAACGTCCCAAGTTAGAATTTTCAGGTAATGTAAAGGTAAATTCGCTTAACCCATGGCTTATGCGCTTTCCTATCTCGACTTTCGGCATTTTTAGTGATAGATGCTTTTCAGAGCTTCCAACATTTGAAAGACTTATAGCAGCCATATTTTCAGGTAATGAATCGCCAACCACATGTGAAAGAGGGTATGCAGCACCAGGAAAACTAAAGTAAATTAATTCACCTTTGGTACTTTGTTCACTTTGTCTTTGAATATAAGCAGCTAAAGTATCATTCAGCACTATATTCTCTCTATCCATTGTCTTTACATGAAATAGAGGACCAGTACTCGGTAATAAACGACTTGTACCATTTAGTTTATCTTGTTCAATTTGGAAGTAATAATGCGTATTTGGCTCTAAACCATGTACTCGAGTTCTGAATAAGCCTCGTTCAAGCATCATCTGGTTTAACTTTTCATCAGTTGCGTAAATAAACTGTGGAGTTTTAACGACGCTGTTAACTAAATTCTTACCTTTGGGATCTAAATATATATTTAAGATCGAATTACTATTAGAAGTTGCCGACCAAGAAACAATAAATGAACGAGTTTGAACGTCAGAAACAATAACGCTAGAGTCATAAAGCTCTGAAGCTAAACAATTAAATGCGCTTATCCAAATTAATAATACTGATAATAAAATTTTAGCTCTCATTATATTTTAGTCCTGGCATTTAATTGATGATGGATAAACGAATGTACATTTTACCTCTGTGCTGCTGTTACCAGCTTGATCAGAAATTACCAAAGAAAAGGTGTTTTCTCCGTCAGTTAATTCTGAAGCTTTAGGCTCATATATTAGTTGCAAGTGCTGAGGACTACTTTCAAGTATATGCTCATCAATCTCCGATATTTTGTGATAGTCTAACCAAAGTTGAGCAAAGTTAGGGGCACTATTTAGTTTAAATCTTTCTTGAATATTTTTTCCATCGACAACGCTTCCATCTGGTAAGGAAATTTTTAATGTATCTAAATCAATTCCACTAATAGTCCTCATACCAGGGTATATACTAGTGTCTGAGTTATTACCGAGAAAGAGGTCTTCAACCGAAAACGACATGCTTATTGGTTCAGGGTATGCTAAAGCAAAACCGGTAAGATTTTTAATTTGTGTTTCTTTTGCAACATTCCAAAGCACTCCCCAATTATGCTGAGTTTTTGATGTGCCAACAAATATTCCATGTGTATAACTAGGTATAACAGCCTTTATTATTACTGGTCTTCTATTATAAAAGTCACCAATATTATCCACTTTAACTTTCCCAACTCTTTCCCTATAAGAGCGACCTTGAAGTTCTCCATCACAAAAAATAGGTTCTTTGCTCTCAACACAAGTTAAACGCTGGCTTTCTGGTCGTAGCTCAGTGCCTAAATCATCTTGGTTTAGAAGGCTAAAGTTAATATTTTCACCTTTTTGAACTGTTTGCATCAACTTGCTGAAGTCTTTTATGTTTGTTATGTCATTGTAAACAGTCATGTTTACAGGCCCTTGCCAGCCATACCCTTCTATGGTCTGATCATTATGAAGCTTATAAACATCACTCCAATTTGCCTTGAAGGGAACAGTTGGGAACGTATGTTTAGAAAGGTCACGCATGAATGCATGGGGCTTGAATGTGAAAGCTTCATTCAATGGCTGTCCTACGAGACCATTCTTAATAGATTCTGAGGCAAGTAGGACAGGACCCATATCGACGTCTAAACTGAATACAATTTCACTATCATTAACAGCCAATACAACTTCATAAGTCTCAGCTAAACCTTCTGTATCACTGTTACCAAACTCATCTATTGTTGGTATCACACCACCTACATGAATAGAGCCTAGCCAAACTCCTCTCTCATTTGTTTGGTAATTAGTTATGGGAGCACCGTGAATACGTCCAGGTAGTATCTCAATACCAGAATCAATTCGTGGTGATAAAACTTTCACTTCTGCATTTTCTACAGGATTACCATACTCATCAGAGGCTTGTAGTCCAATTTTATTATATGAAAGAGTATATAGCGTTACTTGGAAATCACTTATTCGGCTCGGAGTGAGGTTTACAACCTCACCTGCTTTTACATGAGCTGTGAATATCACTGGTGCTGACTGTCCAGGTACAGACATCATTACAACTTGTGGAAGAGGAATCAGTGGCTGAGACAAGTCAGTTGGATCTGTATTTAAAAACAATTTTTCACCTAACTTATGAAATACTTCAACAGTTCCATTGATGTCAGTGGTCATTTGAATAGTTTCTTTGGTCGTTTCACCAGACTGCTCACCTAGTCGTCCATCTCCGGTAATTACATGCCATTCCATAGCAACCCCTTCAACGCCATTTCCATCAGCATCTAAGAAGGTTACTCGCCAAGGTTCTGGTAATTCAGCTCCTACAGGGCATTTATCTCCACAGTCTTGTTCTGTTCTCTCAATTACAACCCTTGCTATTGGAGTATCAATAACCTTTACCTTCAGAGTAATAGGTTTAATATCAGGAATACTTGGTACCCTTACTAATAACTCAGTGTCTTGTGTAAGATCTGGAGCCGCGACTTTTGCCGCAACTAAACCATAGGAATCAGTTTTGATTGTTGTTACATGAACCTCAGTGGAAACACTACCACTATCGTTAATTGCATTGAAAGTTTGCCCTGAATTATTCTTTTTTATTATGCTTTTTGATGCAATCTTTGCTTGGTTTGGAAGTTGAGAAATCACAACATCGGCATTTGAAACAGGCTGACCTCTTCGGTCTGTTACTAACAATAAGATAGGTTGCTGTAATTCTGTTCCTTTTACAGCTGTCTGTAGATCACCTAATAATACAGACGTTCTAGCAGCTTCTTGAGGTGCACTTATATCGATAGATAGATTGTATGCCCCAACACTTTGAGCAGATATAACAATAGTATAAATACCAGTTTCTTTAATATTAAAGTTCTGCAAACTGACAGTGCTATTCGGGTTTGAGGCAATATTTTTGGCTATTAATCCGCCTTTTGGATTCAAAAGCTCTAAGCCAAGTTTAGGTTCACTAGCAACAGAGGTTAGTTGCACATTAATTCTTGAACCAGCTAAAGCTACAAAAGTGTATATATCTTGTTCTCCTAAGGATTGAATCAAGCCATTCACAGACATACCAGATAATAACTGTTCTACTTCACTCGATTCCTCATCCATCACGGTCGGAGTAATTTTAAGCAAAACTTCATTACTTTTTAGCTCATTGTTTGTTACTGATAATTTGTAATTACCTGGTACAAAATCTTTAGGTACTTGAACTAGTAGTTTATTGTGTGAGGCACTTTGCACTGAAAGCCGGATACCACCTAATGAAACGATATTCTCTTCTCTATCGGCAATAAACCCTTGTCCACTTATTAAGACATAATCCATTGGTAAAGCTATACCCGGAGATACGTAATTAATTATCGGGGGAGTAATCTCTTTTTTTGATAGCTTAAAATTGCCATTATTCACTAACATTCTTATTTCAATAGCACTACCATGAGTGATAAGGAATTTATCCCCTTCTATACTCTCGTTCGAGTAACGAGTCTCCAGAAACTTTTTATTTAAAGAATCATAATAGCGTATACTTTCAACCTGCTGATTACTTCCTAAAGATTCGAGAAATTGATAAGAGTCAAAGCTTGCAGGTGGACAAGTTACATTTACAAGATTCAGGCCTTTCCTTAATGTAAACTCATGGCAATAAGTAACGCCAGGAAATATAAGTTCACCATCAGTCTCGCTTGTAACTAAGTAACCTTCGCCTTCTTGAATATCGAAAACGATACCTTGAGGTTTTCCGTCAAGCATAAAGGTGAATTCAAAACCACCTGTTTCAGGATTAAACCTCTCAATTCTATTAACATCTATATAATTAGATAATTGCTGTAGCAAATCGTAAGAATTTAGTCCGAATGGTATTTTTTGTGGGTAGCCAAAATAATTCAGACCTTTTTTAAGTGGAAACTTAAAATTGCTGTTGTCTTTTTGATTGATATAAAAGTCTATATTCTCAATCTTAGCATCTGCATTAACTTTGAATAGTTTAGGTTCTTCTGTTCCTTCCTCATAAGAAGATTCATCCGCATCATAAAACTCACGGTCGAAAAAAGTAGTACTAGGTACATTGATTAAGTCTGTTAAATTTTCAGCTTCAAGCCCAACGTGAGAAGCATCCAGTGGTTCAATTTGTAAAAAGTATTGGCCAATGGGTAAATATAAACGGTATTTACCAGATTCATAGCTATACGTTCCAACCACTTTTTCAAATGTTTCTGTATCAACAGCATATACGTGTGCTCCGCGCACAGATTTACCGGTGACACCATCAATCACACTACCTGTAATTTCGCCATAGCGTGATTTTGCATCTTCTTTTCCCATATAGCTTGCCAAGGTAGCTATATCATCTGTCTTTAGATAAGAACCGCGCTCTAAATCAGGATCAGTTATAGGATACATAATCGTTTGTTCAATCGAACTATGGTCTAGACCCAAGCAATGCCCTATTTCATGCAAGGCAATATTATGGATTAATTCAGGCGAAAATGTTTTTGAGCCATCAAAAAAGATATCTGCATCAAAAATAGTACCAGCCGGATAAACACCAGATGGAAGATCAGCAATACCATCCCCATCAAGGTCATTATTTTGCTCAGTCACAGTGATGTCATTATAAAAAAAGGCTGTCGAGCATACTGCTAAAACACTTTTTGAAAATTCAATGTCAGAATTGACAAACGAAATATTATTTATACCGTCAATATTAGGGGATAACTTGCTACCAATTCCCCCTCCCGCTTCCATTGTTTTGCCGCTATATATAAACTCTACATGGCTGTCAGGTAAACTCTGCCATGCTTGGAAAGCCTGTTTTAATTGCTTTTCTAAAGTTTGAAACTCAACCGATGAATAACCGTCTTCATTTAAATGCCATTTGTATGGCAAGTTATTTTGGTGCCAACGAAGTGGTACCACTTGCTCTGATTCATTAGTTATTAAAAGAGGGCTACCAGCGAGCACGGGCAATGCTGCCAATATAAACAGTCGGCACATCCAATTTGCAATTTTCATGAAGTTTGATCTTTTTGTTAGTTTTTACAGTCGCGGCTTAATGAGAGTTTTTGAAGTTCTGATTGCGTTACGCTTTTAAATAATTTAATACCTTCAGCTATTGGCATACTTAATTCGCATATGGCATAAAGTTCATAGCTTTTGGTTTCATTATCATTCAGTAACGAAGAAATTGTTATTGGCATCTCAACTTGATGAACATTCGGATCCCACCATGTTGTTATGAATAGATTTTCCGTAATATCTTTAGTTGTTTCTTTTTCAAGTACAAAGTTAGCTAAATTGAATAAGCTGTATTCAGATCGCGTTGTCGTCGCAATCGGAAACTGAGCTAATTCAGGCAATGCTAAAAAATGTAAACCTTCTGAGGGGGTAGAGTGAGGTACTACTACATATGGTAAGTTTTCACTCAAACGCATTTGCTCAGGTGATACAAAAATTAGATCTATTTCCTTATCAGAAAAGCTCTTTAGTAATTGCTCTGATTCATGCTTATCAACTGAAACATAAGCATGAAAACCCCCTTGTAGGTCTTCATTTAATACTTGAGGGGATTCAAATCTAACTTCACTACTTTTGTTTGTAACATTATATTGTAAATAATTAGCAAATCCAGGCCAAGCAACACTCAAATTCAAACCACAGAAAAGCAGGACATAAAACCTAATCACTTCTAATTACTCCTTTGTGCAGTGTTATTAACATTGCTCATATTTGCCTTTGTATTATTGGTACTCTCAGATACAGATCTTACAATCACGTTTGGTTGCTGTTTAATACTTTTAATACCAGTTGCTCCAAGTGCAATATTCTTCGCATCCAATCGTGTAATCGCAAAACGTTTACTGAAGTTAACTTTGTTAACCTTTCTATGAGCAAAGTCGATAGTTTTAGCTGAAGACCGTTGAATCTTTGTTTTTTTCTTAAGCTTGGGTTTTGATAACTTAACTACAGCAGAAGGTTTTTCATCCATTTTAGGGCTAGCATATACAGGCTGATCTTGCATTAATATTTCTAGATTTCTTATTTTATTGTTTTGTTTCGCATAAACCTGTTCACAAAAGCTAAATAAACTCAAAATTATAAGTATTCTACTCACCATTGTTTATTTCCTTTGATGGATTAGCTTTAATAAGTTGCTTTATTTTTGTTTTAGCATAAGTCAATGTTAAGGCTTGATTTTTTAACACAACCTGATTGACGGCAAAATCGTTTTTAGAGTTACTGGCCTTATCATTAGATGACACTTTCAACATATTAAAGGAGGGTAAAGTGACTAAATCTGTACCAACGCCGTGCAAACGAATTACCGAGTCACCACCGTGAACTAACCTTTGATAACCGTCATTTCTTGTTTGCGTAAAGAATATTGCTTCGTCTCCTTCACTCAAAGTAACCTGGTGAGATATAGACTGAGAAATAATAACTTTTAAGGTTGGGTGCTCAGCTTTACCACCCGATTGCGCAATGAATAATTCCGTCTTAGGTAAAGCGTTATTCACTGAGGCTATTAGGTCATCTCGTACCATAATACGGTAAAGGGTGAATATTTTACCTCCTCGCCATTCGCTGCTTTTTGACATAACTCGTCCTTGAACAATATTATCTGCTAAGTTGATTTGCTCTTTAAATTCATTTGCAGCTAGTGCGAAATTATGAGTCGCGAAAGTCATGAATAAAATGAAAAATTTTTTCATAGTTTAGTTCTCCTTAACACTGGGCTCACTAATGCCTCTTTTAACTTCTAACTTAACTTCAGGCTTACCACTGTCGAATAAAATAATGTGATTTTTGTCATAACCAGGGTGGTACGCGAAAGCCCCCGTTTTATTGGCTATATCTCCAAACATTTTGCCTGGTTGAGTTGTATCAGTGTGCCAAAAATACTGACTTTCTTTTGCGGTATAACTATCTGAACCGCTACCGTAGATTGTATATTTTTCACCTGAACGTTTTGCAAACTTTCTTGCTGGGCTATTCGGTGTCGCATCTAACAAGGCACCATGGTTCAAATTACTACTCGGTTTTCCGTCAAGGTCACGGTGTTTGTTTAAATCTGCGGCTTTTACAAGTAAAGTTACTCGGCCATTCAAGCCTTCATTAAATAAATTTTCTAAGGCGGAAGAAGGTATAGATATCTCCCAGCAGTTACTTTTAAGACTATCAAGTGACCCTACAGTAAAGCATCCTTCAATATGAGAGGAAGTCAAAATAGCTGATTCATACTCATTCTCACCCAAGATCGCCTCTCTGCCATTAAGAGCAAAACCGATAGAAAACTCACTATCAATATGATGCGGGTTTCGGATTACTTCATTAAATTTTAGGTTAATAGTTAATGATTGAGCTTGAGTTGCAAAAGCCAAATGCGGTATGGTTTGCACTTTGTACCTCTCGGATACAAAGTAGAAACTTTCATAAGCGTGCTCATCAGGGCCATTCTCATGTGTCATTTCGAAATTGCCTTGTTTATTGATTTCACCTTGCCATTTCATTCCATATTTTTTCTGTCCACCTTGCACAACTTCGACTTGTTCTAAGTATGGTGGTAAATTAGCAACATCGTAAAAATAGTGACTATAACCGACTAAAAAATCCAAAGAGTAAGGAATTATTTTTTCTGCAAATCTCTCCAATAAGCTATCGCCTTCATAGCAGCGAAGCGCTGTTATAGACCAATCAGTACAGGTTTGAACTAGTGGGTTTTCTTCAGAATATGGTTTTGTGATATCTTTCCTAAGATAAACTGGTCTTAGCAACATTTCCCCAGGTAGAATCTCTTTTCCACTTTCTCCACTCTGATAGTCAACGCCTTTCATGGTTTGCTCAATATAATAATAACCACTTGGGCCGCCAAATAAGCTTGCATCCCACCAATCAGCGAGAAGAGAATTAGCAGTACCAGAATATCGGAATCTTTGAAGGTTGAAGCTACCACTTGCATCATCAACCTTTGCTGATGCGTGCATAAGTTCATAACCCGGCAAAGTTAATCTAAATGCTATATTTCTTCTCAGCCCACATGCGTTCAAACTAGGCCCTTCAGGACGCTCAAAATCACTTAATTGACCAAAGTAAAACATCTTACTTAATTCTCCTTGACCACATAACCTACTAGCACCTGCATAGGACTCGATGTTTTTTGAGTTGTCAGAGTTCCAAAAATTATCAGCTACGGCTAAAGGGTCAGTAAAAAGGGTATGTAAAATAACAAGTGCATGACTTTCTAGTTCGTCCTGTTGAGTGAGTTCAGCTTTAAAAAGTGCTACATTA
>Ga0209992_10000728_pt1 | contig 40982 bp, 29 predicted proteins | sample 2SBtaG_2_FD_182564 | JGI IMG/M metagenome (GOLD analysis project Ga0209992, IMG submission 182564) | Deep subsurface microbial communities from Kolumbo volcano to uncover new lineages of life (NeLLi) - 2SBTROV12_ACTIVE470 metaG (SPAdes)... | ecosystem: Environmental > Aquatic > Marine >...
AAACTGAAATTTCGAGACATTCTGGATAGAATTAGCAGTAAACGAAGCGATTCAATACCCTGCATATGAGAATGCGTCTTATTTTTATTTGCGCTCACTTGAAAGCCGAGTGTTTTGCAAGAGGCTCTGACGTCAACGCATTATGCATTTTTTGGTCTTGATGAAGCCACATTCGCTAAGCTAGCGGACCCTCGCTTTATTTTCAAGGCCGCCGCTTTTCGAACGGTACTTTCGCAAATAGCAGACGGATTCCGAAGAGGCAAAGCGATTGCTATTGTTACCGGTGAAGCGGGTACCGGCAAAACGACGCTTTGTCATTATCTTGTCGACAAGTTGCCGCTATGTCACCTCGCAGCAGTAATCGTTAATCCGTTGCATGCGGCCGGTGAAGTATTAGCGGCGATTTGTGACGCTTTGCATATCGATTACCCGACACCCTGTCTTGACGAAAATGTGATACTTGAGCCACTACGGGCATTTCTCAGTGCCGCCGACGCCCGGGGCGAACGAACAATCATCATCATGGATGAGGCGCAAAATATTGGTTATGATTTGTTTCAACACTTACGGGGTTTGATGGAATTCGATAATCCGAAAACGACGAAACTTCATATCGTTTTTGCGGGGCAGCCCGAATTGGTCGAATCTCTCGAAACGATCGGATTTCGCTCGCGTTCACAAGAAAATGTAATTCGTTGTGAATTGGCGGCAATGAATAAAAGGGATACCATTGCCTACATCAGGCATCGATTGACAACTGGGGGTGCGGTAGATCCAATTTTTACATCGGCCGCGGAAACGACCGTATATCGATATACTCAAGGTGTACCGAAATCGATAAACATGATTTGTGACTATTCGTTACAGCTTACTCAGGAATATTCTGAATCGTTGGTAACACCTCGAATTGTAAAGCTAGCTGTCTATGTTCTTTCTCCGTCCGCTGCAGAGGAGAACCTGTTAACACGGGGAATTACGCGACTGACAGATGGCGCTGAAATGTGGGTAACTGGCGTAAGCCGTAAGATTAAACGAGTCTGGCAGCCGCTGCATGAGAAATTCTTTTCAAATCCAGATTATATTCAGCAAGAAAACGCTCTGCAAATTAAAGCGTTGTCATGTAGTCCCTCAAATTACCAAGTACATGACCATACATTAACAGAAATTCCAGGACAAAGGATTTTGGGTTTGAACGGCGCTGCGGACGCCAGGTCCGCTGTTAACGGATCGGCCAATTTAAGATTGCGTAGAAGAGCGGCCGATTATGAAAAAGAACTCGACATAGAGGCCGGTGCGCCCGGGTCTGATGATCTGGATACCATGGTTATTGTGCCCGATGTTACTTTTCGGTCGGCTTATAGCGCAGAGGAGATTACGGTTGGCAGTTTTCTCATGGATAAGACGCCGTTGACCAATAAAACCTATGCCCGATATATTGAAGCGACGGGCAGCGCTCCTCCCGATCATTGGTGGAAGAACAAACCGCCGGATAAATTAATAAACCATCCAGCCGTGGGCGTCTCGTTTAAGGAGGCATGTCGATTTGCGCAATGGGCCGGCAAGCGGTTACCTAGCGCGATCGAATGGGAAGCTGCCGCGAGACGCCCCGGTAATCGTAAATTTCCATGGGGCGACAATTGGCAGTATATGCGCTGTAATAGCCCAGAAACTGCGTTAAATAAGACAGTTCCGGTCGATTTTCATCCTTCAGGCAGTTCCCTGGATGGTTGCTTGGATCTGGTTGGAAATGTCTGGGAATGGGCCGATGAAGACAGTGAACAGACTGATCTGGAATCTGGATATGCCCGGGTTTATGGCGGGTCATTCTGTCACGACTGTACGGTTAATGGTGCAATTGCGAGGACTATGCTCCTACAGATGAACCGCTACCTGTATGTCGGATTCAGATGCGCAAAGGATTTGCCATGAAGCAGTCGTACGCACTGGATTCTAACGGATCGGATGAAATATCCGACAACGGTTTCGATCAGACCGCAGTCAAGAATAGAACTGTGCTTCACGCATCGTCCAATACGGCAAAGTTAAAAGGCAAAGATAGGGCCAACAATGCCGCTAAGCCCAACACCCGTGCACGTGGCATAGCTGTCATACTAGCCGTCGGCTTAATCGGTTTGGTGGGTTTTGTGGTCGTCCGTATTGGCGGGTCTGATGTAAAACGGCATCAGCTTCGACTATGAGTCCTGCTGAATCACTAAACGAACCCAAAGGGCGTGATATTGATCCCATCATCGATAGACCGAATCCAGATCTTGTATCGGGGTATCCAGGAGCCAACGAATCTGTTGGTGTTTCTGAATCTGGGGCGCGGCATGAGGAGGCGAGCTTGAAGCCCTTAGTTACGCTGGATTCAGATTCATCTGCGGGGCTCGGACCGATCGAAAATCAAAATAGCTTGGATGTCAAACAGCCTGCTGTTGAGGCAGCGCTTCAAGTAGCGGCGGAAACAAGAAACGAAGCAGTATTCGAGCCAGGATCAGCACAGATGGTTGGGACTTTGTCGGAAGATGTCCCCTCTAATGCCGAAAAAGTAGCTCAGACAATAATATCGACGGCTATCGGCGGTGTTACGCCGAGCGTTGTATCCGTAGTTAGTGAGTTTATTCTACCTTTCGGTTTTAACAAAACTGTAACTAAAGACCTGTCAAAGTCCGCGCGCCAAGAACGAAATGCTCTTGCCGAAAGTTGCCCGCATACGATTCGGATTGTGGGGCATACCTGTAGTACCGGACCGTTTTTAGGTAATCATGCAGTGGCCCGGTTACGGGCCATATTTGTAAAAGATTTGTTAGTAAAGCAGGGACTTGCTGCGGACCGAATCGAAGTGATCAGTGTCGGAAAGAAAAAACCTATAGCATCCAAATAAAACCCGTGCGGACAGATTACTTAACCGGCGGGTTGTTGTTAGTTGTGTAACAAAAAAATTGTGAGTACTCAATATAAACAATGTTACGAAAATGGTATTGCTACATGTCTTTGATCGAGCCAGGATAGCAAAAATCGCACGACAGGTAGGTTTAAGTGGCTACATTAATTAAATTAATTTTAGAGTGACAACGTATGGAAAATTCAGAAAAAATATTACCCGAAGTGGTTTCAGAAGAACAACGCGGAGCACGCAACGAGGCGGTAGACGCTATTCTTCGAAGTTTGACGAGCCTTAAAGGCGTGACCGCCGCCGCAGTAGTAGATAAGGATGGTTTGGTAACATCGATACGGCGTGAATTTGATGTCGATACGGATGCTTTGGGCGCATCCGTCCAGATTGTTTTCGGCGCTGCAACACGGGCGTCAGAATACGCGAATCAGGGTTTGGTGAAAATCGTTATTAGTGAGAATGCAAATGGATACCTCATGATGGCACCGCTCAAGCAAAGTTTTGTGCTCTCCTTGTTTACAGATGAAGACGCCTTGTTGGGCGCGGTACGTTACGAAATCAAAGAAACTATACCTGCGTTAAATCAATTATTTTAAAGGGAATTTAAATTGTGGCTATTTTATGTTCGCACTGCTGTGTTGGTGTGGATAGCTTAATGAACTGGCGAGAGGAGGAATACTGCGCGTTTCGAGTTTTGTGGGGTTAAGCGATGTATTGGTATGAATCTCAAATAGCCGAACTTGTTAGCTTGGCGGATCAATACGTCGACCATCGGAGGGCACTCAGTGATGAATCGGCGGCGTTCGATTACGAATCGGATACCCACCGCGGTGAATTGGCGCTTTGCGTGGTGAATCCGCAGACAGAGCGTAGATCTATACAACTCGCAGCGAGTGCTATTCTCTAGGGCAGCTTACTCGCTTTATCCGGGTGAATTCTGCCTGGCGGGTTTCGTTTCAGTTGTATGGTCTCAGTACAATGGGCATTATGCCGATTAATTAAATTTGAATCCGTGGACCCGGCGAAAGGAGTAATTAATGAAAGATATTGGCCAGCATTCAGAAGTGATTTCAAAATTGGTCAACTTTGATCAAAGCGATCGTGATTTGCTGCTGGAGGAAATGGAACAGATTGTCGAATGGATACCGGATATTGTCGCGGAATTTTTTGATACATTATACGCTTGTGACGAAACTCGGGCGGTATTCCAGGAAGGCGAGCGGCCAATGTTAGAGAAAACGCTGACCGCTTGGATATTCGATATTTTATCCGGCTATGATGATTTGGAATTTTGGGAATACCAATGGGTTATCGCATTAGTGCACATGAAGCGCAATGTCAGAAATATTCATGTCGTGGGTATGATGAACCGATTGCAACAAGCGGTATTGCTTAAATGTCAGCAAACCTATGACGTTGAAAAGGCAATGCGGGTATTCAGCGCGTTTCTGCGGATTACCGGTATTACGACCGCGTTAATCATTGAGTGCTATACGGAACTACAGGAGTTTATAACCGAAGAGGGGCTGGAAAGCGTCGGAGTACGTGCCGGCATTGTGACTCGGATACGCCAGATGAAGCTTGATTCGATGATGCATGATATGGTTGGTTCCCGGAAAATTACGTGTCCGGCCTCGGTGTCGGCGGAGTAGCAGGGTTAGTGCGTGCTTTACAAATGCTTGTGAGAAATCCGGGCTCGTTCAATACCGTTTTTTGCGAGTTAGCCAATAACAATAATATGAAAATTTGAGTCTAGGGTGAAAAATCGATGAATTTACGTATCCAGGAACTGTTTTCCTATCTTCGGGACCAGTGGATTACAGTACTTGCCGTTGTCGCGGTGATAACGACCGGGGCTTATCTTATTATTATTTCGGATATCAGAGATCAGGAAGGCGATTCTATCCAACTCCAATTCAGTACCCGCCAGGCCTGGTATGTTGAAAGTATCGCGGTGGCCGTGCGAGAGCTAATGGATGAGACAAATCTAAAACATCAGCGGCAGATACGTGCGCGGCTGTTGGATTACGTTGGCCGCTTCGAAGACATGCACCAGTCGCTCTCGGCCGGAGATAAATTTATTCCACAAGGTGCGCGCTTCATCCGGCGTCAGGGCAGTTTAACATTAGATCTCGAAAGGTTGTATTACGAGCGTCCTCACGAACTGGATAAACAGGCTAAGGTATATATCAGGGAGGCGAAGGGCGTTCTGTCTGAGCAAAATAAAAACATATCGCTGCATAATTCCCATGTGGCTTATGTGCTTTCAGATGCTCGGCGTCGGCTGGGGGAAAGTTTGGATTATGCGGTAACGCTGTACCAGAATGAAACGAATTACCGTTTCAGGCGTACTCAGGACCTGCAAACCTTCATGTATGTCTTGACTATCGCAAGTTTATTGCTGGTCGGCAGCATCATTCTTCGTCCGATGGTTGAGAAATTAAACGACAGTATGGGCAAGCTGCGTGAAGAGAAAGATTTTACCGACAATATTCTGAATACAGCGCAGGCCTTAATTATCGCCATCGACTCGAATGCTCGAATCGTGTTATTCAACGCCTTCGCGGAAGAAAGCACCGGATGGCTGGAGAAAGAGCTGATCGGCACGAATTTTTTCGATGGGTTTTTGATCGGTGATGACCGTGAACGCATGGAACAAGTATTTTCGGAATTGTTCAGTGGCCGGAGTGATCAGCAAAAAGAGCTTGAGACGCTGCTGAATATACGCAGCGACGAACAATTGAGTATTATCTGGCATACCGCCGTGGTACGCGACCCGCTTGATGACCAACCCATATTGTTTCTGGCGACAGGAATCGATATTACCGAACGGAAACTTGCGGACGAGCGCTTACAAAACGCGTTATCCGAGCTGGGCGACCTGAATTTGAGATTACAGGATGAAATCCAGTTAGCGGCGGTTTTACAGAAAGTCTTGTTACCGGAAGCTGAATTTGAATTACCGGGTTTACAGGGTCAAACATTGATGGTGACCTCCAGTGAGGTTGGAGGGGATTACTACGATTACTATAAGGTTGGCGAATCAAATGTCGTGTTGTTGATTGGCGATGTGAGTGGTCACGGCGTCGCGGCCGGGACAATGGTCAGCGCAGCTAAAGCGGGCGTTTCGCCGCTGATCAACCGTGGCGTGGTGCAACCGAGCGAAATCCTTCGATCGTTAAATGGCACCATACGAGAAACCGCGCAGGAATCGCTGCTCATGACCATGCTTTGTCTGAATTTTGATGCCGCCGAAGGCAGCATGGTAATTGCCAATGCGGGACACGTGTTGCCCTATCATTTCAGCCAGGCGACCCGGCAATGGACTATGCTCGAGTCCTTCGGTTTTCCACTGGGTCAAAATCCGGACTTTGATTATGCTGCCGCGGAGCTGCAGCTCAATATGGCCGTTGGCGACCGGTTATTTCTCTATACCGATGGCTTGGTAGAAGAGGAATCTTCTCTGGGTGAGGCATTCGGCTATGAACGGCTGGAGCACGTGCTGAATGAACAGGCTGACGCAGATCGAGTGGTTTTAGAGCAGGCGGTGCTGGCCGCGCTGCAGGCGCACAGCGGACGCGAGGCAATCAGTGATGACGTGACACTTTTAGTGGTTGATCATACAGACCGTGTGCAGCAGGTGTCGACAACGCGGCTGGAAAGCGGGGAAATAGTCAAACTTTCGGAATCTGTTTATCGTACTCAGGAATACGCATTGCCGAAAGTGTCCAGACAGTTTGTAATTTTTCTTGCCGAAGATGATTTTTCCGATTTGTTGTGGCGCTTTACCCAGGATGGTATTCGCCGGGTATTGCCGGCGCAAAATCCATTCTACCGGCAACTGGGTTGGGAGCGATTGATCACGCAGCACCAGGAACCGGCGGATGATGATCTGTATCATTTGGTTCCTTCGCTGTTGCTGCAACGCCAATTTCAATTGACGGATTCAGATCAAAAAGGCTTTATTATCGAGGAGACCCAGGCCTGGTTGATGGAACAGGGAATGGTTTCGCCTGAACATGTTGACGGTTTGATTGTCGTTCTGGATGAAATGATCGAAAATGGGTTATACGCCGCGCCCAGGGATGGACAAAATAGACAGTTTTACGAAAAAGGCACGGTGCGCCAGCTTGATGAAAACGAACAGATCACGATAGATATTGCAATCGGAGACGGCGTATTGGGGTTGATGCTGACGGATAACTGGGGTACTTTTACACCGGCGATATTTTTGAAATATATGACGCGTACATTGGGCCAGGGTATTGAAGCGGGTGTGGGCGGTGGCGGCCTGTATATGATGTGGTTCCTGTCTGACTATCTGCAAGTCAGAGTGCGGCCTCATCTACAGACCCAGGTCACTGCGATATGGGATTTAAACCAGCCGTTGGACGCATCGTTAAATTCCGGATTTCAGTTTCTGTATCACAGTGAATACGACGAGGCTGTGAGCTACGATGATCAGTGACGCAATTGAAATAAAATCCGTTCCCACGGAGCAGCCGAACGAATATCAATTCGAGTGCAGCGGTTGTATCGATATCCGAGCGGAACCTGCTCTGGGAGTGTTGCGTGAAGTGCCAGGCAACAGCCATGTATTGTTGGATTTTGGTGCCGTGGAACGCGTGAATTCAATGGGCTTGTCTCTGTTATTGAAGATCTTTCAGGAATGGGAGAAAAATGGAATACGTGTAGAAGTTATTAAGCTTAACCGTATGGTTGGCATGCTATTTAAGATCACTGGCCTGGGTGGATATGTCAAGCGCAGTGATTCAGCAGGGCTATCAAAACCCGCTCCGGCCGCAGCGCAAAAATCATCCCGGCCGTCGCTATGGAATAAACTGACGGCAGGGGTAGAAGACACGCCCGCTGTTCGGGAACCGGCAATTGCACAAGCCGGCAGTATCCCGAGACCGGGCGCCACTCTGCATTTTTTTGCCAATTTCTCGAATAGTTTCCACCGCAGCGGATGGCTGGCGTTCAGTACTTTTCTACAGCAAAATTTGCAAACAGCGATTCGATTCGAGCAGGTCCGGCAAATGCCCGGTGTGGGTGAAAAGTCGGTGGATCTGTTGTTCTCCAGTTCGCTAGAAGCGTGTTCGATGATAAAAACACGAGGTATGATTCCTGTAATGCGTACCGATGGCGGTGCTGAACAAGTTGTGGTTTTGGCCGCGACAGGTGATCGAAAACATTTGAAGGACTATTCGGGAAAGCAGGTCGTTGCTACTGCGTCTGAACGCAGCCTGGTGCATATTTTAGGAGGAAATCTATGTGACGATGCCGGGCTAAGCTCCGAACGGTTTGAATATATTTATACAGGCAATGAGATCAGAGCATTGCAGATGCTGATCAAGCAGCAGGCCGATCTTGCCTTTATCACAAAAAAAACTTATGTGGGATTGTCTTCCTTCAGTCGGGATTCAACCTGGCTTTTGAAGGAGAGCAACGTTTCGTTTTCGTTTCCCTTGTTTTGCATTGCGCCACAACTGAACGGTATGAAGCAATCAATCGCCGATTTGCTGCTAACGATGAAAGATAGCGAAGCCGGGCAGAAAATTTTGAAAAATATTCAGATCAATGGCTGGTGTCAGTCGGAACCTCGCGAGTTAAAGAAATTGACCGACCTTTTTGAGCGATATTCTGGCAGCGAGTAAACAATACCCCCCAGGAGTTGGTTTTGGTATAACCCCTAGAAGGGGGTGAAAACGCCCTTGCCCCCTGAGGAGGCAAGGTATGTCGTCCCCACATTTTGATTCATACTGAACGTTATCGTTTTTGTTCCGCTCGTCGTTGCTCTTTACGTTCCTGATACTTTACCTAGTCGGCCCTGATAAACTATATATCTATTTGATAGTAAAAGGATAAGACTGACTTTACCCGCTAAAAACGACTAATTATTAGTCTCTATCCCTTGTGGATATTGGGTTAGAGTGTATTTTTTGGTTTTCATAGTGTGGCCATGCATATAGACAACTAATAGTTGTTATATCATTCATACTGACGTTGAAAAAGAGCGCATAGATTCGCTGAATGTGGTGAAAGCGTATAAAAGTCTCGCCTTTGTCGAACGCGCCTTTCGTAACCTCAAGACCGTGCAGTTAATAATGCGTCCGGTTTACCATAAAAACGATGATCGCATTCGCGCTCATGTATTTTTGCGTATGCTCGCCTACTATCTGCAATGGCAGATGGAGCAACGCCTCATACCTATATTTAAAGCGGATGGAAAGGGCGAAGCACGACGTTGGACATTTTGGCGGGGTTATAGATTGCCTCGCCCAGATTACTCGTAACAAGATCAGCGCGAAGGGCGTTGAGTTTTATCAAAACAGCACCCCCACCACGGAACAACAACAGACACTCGATTTGCTGGGCGTCAAAATGTAGCCATGCTTCATGAAATCTGGACTGTTCAGCCGAGAGCTGGTAAGGGGTTACAGTGATTTTAAGCTAGTAAAGTCAGGCTTTATTCGCTGAAAGAGGTGAACAAAGCGACATTCTCAAAAAACGGTTGATTTCCTCAAGGGTTTTCACGGACACGTGATGAATACAGAGATTTTTTAGATCTTTGCTCGAATTGGATCTACTCGAACCGGTACAGGCTAATATTCATACGCGCCAGGGCGATGATTACGCGATGACCGGATTTCACACCGTCGATCGCAAAAAGCTAAAACAACTCGACAACGAAAGCCTTAATTTATTCGTTCAAGAAGACTATCTGGAATTATTCCACGCGCATTGATCAGAAATGCAAACCCAATCACGCAACAAAATCTGATACACCATTATCCTGATTCAAAAAATCGAGCAATTTGTCTTCGGGCATAGGCGGACTAAGTAGATAGCCCTGATATAAGTCGCAGTCATTTTTGCTTAGAAAATGCTTTTGATCCGCTGTTTCCACACCTTCGGCTACAACTTTTAGGTTCAGTCGATGAGCCATGACAATTATCGTTGAAACAATAATGTCATTGTCTGAATCCTGATCAATTTCACTAACGAAGGAACGATCAATTTTTAGCGTGTCGATAGGAAACCGCTTCAGGTAACTGAGTGACGAATAGCCGGTTCCAAAATCGTCCACGGATAGCGTCACACCGATGTCTTTCAATTGGTGCAGGACCGCCAATGTCGTTTCAGAATTCTCCATTATGACGCTTTCGGTAATTTCCAGCTCAAGAAATTCGGCCTCCAATCCAGTTTCATGCAAAACGCTTTGAATCAGAGAAGGTAAATTAGGCTGGAGGAATTGTAGGCTACTCAAATTAACCGCGACACGAATCGGGCGGCAACCGGCCACTTGCCAAGCCTTACATTTGATGCAGGCTTGTTCCAATACCCAACGACCGATGGGAATAACCAATCCACTTTCTTCCGCCACGGGTATAAACTCCGCGGGGGGAACAGTCCCCAATTCGGCATCATGCCAGCGCAGTAGCGCCTCTACCGAAATTAGATTGTCGCTTCTGACGTCGACTTGCGGTTGAAAATGCAATTCGAATTCTTTTCGCATTAACGCGCCACGCAAGCGCCCTTCAAGATTGAGTCGTTCCAACGACCGGTCGCTCATAGATAGCGAATAGACTTTGTAAGTATTGCGACCCGCTGTTTTCGCACGATACATTGCCGCATCGGCGTTTTTTAGCAATGTTTCCGCATCCTCCCCATGATCTGGAAAAGCAGCTATGCCTATACTTGGGCTTACAAAGACGTCATAACCTTCCAGTTCCAGGGGCTCGGCAAGTACACCCCGAATACGCTCGGCAAACGCTTCAGCATTCTCAATCGATTTAACCTCGGGTAACAAAATGATAAATTCGTCCCCCCCCAACCGGGCAACATCAACCACCATGTCCTCGTCAGAGCCCCTCGCCAAACAATCACTCTCGCGAACCGTATGGCTCAAACGATCTGCTACCGTTTTTAACAGTAGATCGCCTACACTGTGACCCAGAGTATCGTTAATACGCTTGAAATTATCGATGTCCAGGAACAACACGGCCAGCAATCTATTGTCACGTTTCGCCTGGCTCAAAGATTTATCCAACATTTCCTCAAATAACCGACGATTAGGAAGATTGGTTAAGCTATCGTAAAAGGCTAAGCGGCGAACAGCCTCATCAGCCAATTTCCGTTCGGTTGCATCCTGAATCATTCCCTCCATTTCCACCACCCTGCCTAACCCATCGAAACTTGGTTCGGCTTGATGGTGGATGTACCTACAATCCTCATCTTTTAAAATGATACGGTATTCAATGTTCCATGAATGACCAGCTGTTACAGCGCTGCGCATCGTATGATCAACCCGCTGCAGGTCCTCAGGATGAATCAGTTGCAAAAATGACTCAAAATCTCCATTAAATTGTTCTATTGAAGTTCCCAATATCTTTAGGGTTTCCAACGAACACGACAACCGATTATCCGCAACAATCCACTGCCAATGCCCCAACCGTCCAATGCGCTGTGCTGTAGCCAAACGATTTTCTCGAATTTTTGCGGCTCTGAAGGCATCGTTTGCACGCAAGATATAGCGAATTCGACGACACAGAACCTGACCATTGACCGGCTTAATCGCAAAGTCTGTTGCACCCGCTTCAAAGGCGCTATCAATGGATTTATCGTCATCAAGTCCGGTCATCATCAGAACAGGAAGATCCTCACAGTTTTGCTTTTCTCGAATCTTCCGGCAGGCGGTAAACCCATCCATATTGGGCATATCCACATCCATTAATACAATGTCAATCTTATTTTTCTCAACCCTATCCAACGCATCTAGACCATCCAAAGCTTCAAGAATCTTGAAATTCCCCTGCTCAAGAAAACGCGTGACAAGCAATCTTGTTCCTCGATCATCATCGACCAGCAATACGGTCAGCTCTCTATCATCCTCACTATCTTCAAAATTAATCCGAGTAGAGTTATCGATTGATTGGGTACCAATATCCAAAGTCGGACATTTCTCTTGTAACGCTTCCAATAGACGCTGATATTCTGTCTCGAAACTGGCGAACGAAAGCTTTAGTTCCGCTAGATTCGAATCGCGTGAAGCTTGTTCCATTTGTTTGCAAAGTGCAGAAAAACCTATGCTACCTATATTTGCACTCGAGGATTTAAGGCTATGCGCCGCTTTGCGAGCTGCTTCAAGATCGTCACTCTGTACCGCGCTATTTAGAGCTTGCGAATGATATTTGGAATCCTCCAAAAATAACGAGGTCAATCTAAAAAAGAAGGATGATTCATCCGCTATTTCACCATCCAGCAATCGAGAGACAACCTGCTTATCCAGTATTTCACTCGGGTTTGCAGTTATTCCTTCGGCAATCCCCGATCGGCAGACCTCTTCATCCGAACCGGTTTCGGTTGATTTATCATCTTCGCTCTTGATCGTTTTTATTTTTTTACAATGCTCGGGTAACCAACGTTCCATCATGCCGACCAATTGCGACTGTTCAAAAGGCTTAGCTAGATAATCATCCATACCGGCTTCCAAACAAGGCGTTTTATCACCTTCCATTGCGTTTGCCGTTAATGCAACGATAGGCAGGTGTGATCCGTCATTTTCCTCTTGCCTAATAATTCGTGTTGCCTCCAAGCCGTCTTTGTACGGCATCTGAACGTCCATAAAGACTAGATCGTAGCTTTTGCCTGAAATCGCCTGTAACGCTTCCTCACCATTGCCGGCAATATCGATGCGACAACCTAACTTGCTCAACATTTCTCGAGCAACTTCCTGGTTCACCAATGAATCTTCGGCGATCAATATATTCGCATCAAAATGGAAACTTGACGGATCCGTAGAAGTATCTTCATTGGATGGGTCACCGCATTGCTGTTCACACTGCATCGATTCCAACAACATATTCCATAAACTGTACTTTCGAACCGGCTTGGTCAAATATCTGCAGACGCCTGCATCACGACGTTCCTGGGGATCTTTATCGTAGACCGAACTGAGCATCACCAGAATGGTCGATTCCAGGGTCGGATCAGTTTTGATTTCCCTGGCCAGTTGCACGCCATCCATACCCGGCATGTGATAATCTAGAATCGCTATATCAAATGGCCTCTGTTGGTTAACTGCGGCACGCAATTCTTGTAAAGCTTTGGCACCACTGTCAACGCTGCTCTGGATGATGCCGTGCCCAGCAAGTTGGTTGCTCATTACTTCTCTATTCGTCGCATTGTCGTCAACCACCAACACTCGAACGCCGGATAGTGAACTGAGATCGATCTGATGCTGCTGCGACCTTTCAGATGACCGTGGAAGTCTCGCGGTAAACCAAAAGGTAGAACCCTGACCGAGAACGCTTTTAACGCCGATTTCACCCTCCATTAACCCGACCAATTGCCGGCTAATAGTAAGACCAAGCCCGGTACCGCCATATTGACGTGTCGTAGAACTGTCCGCTTGGGTAAAGGATTCAAATATTCGTTCGGTATTTTCGGTACTCATACCGATTCCGGTATCGGTAATTTCAAAGCGCAAATAGGCCTGTGTATCATCCTTCTCCACGGTTGACACACTTAAAGAAACTTCCCCATATTCGGTAAATTTGACGGCATTCCCAGTGAGATTAATGATTATCTGCCGCAACCTCCAAGGGTCACCGCGCAGAAATACAGGCGTATTCTCGGGAATATCGCAAACCAGCTCCAGCCCTTTAATGTGTGCTCTCTCGGCAAGAATATCCATGCAATCCTCAATATTCTCACGCAAATCAAAATCCATGGAATCCAATTCAAGCTTACCCGCCTCAATTTTGGATAAATCCAGGATATCGTTGATGATCGTTAGCAGCGCTTGCCCGGAACGCTGGATAGTTTCCGCAAAATGCCGCTGCTTATCCGTCAACGAGAAATCCAATAATAATTCCGCCATTCCGAGAACACCGTTCATCGGTGTCCGGATTTCGTGGCTCATATTGGCAAGGAATTCAGACTTTGCATGGTTGGCATGTTCTGCCCTCTCCTTCGCTGCTTGGAGCTCGCTATTTAATTCCCGCACAGCATTTTCAGATATCTTACGCTCGGTTATATCTATACATATTCCGGTATGCCCGGTGTATTTCTTGTCGAAATTAAAACGAGGAATACCGACCTCGGAAACCCAACGGTATTCTCCCGCGTTATTCTTCCAGCGATACTCGTGTTCAAATGGTGTATGCTGCCGCAAACTTGATTGGTACTGAACGACACAATCTCCTCGATCTTCAGGATGTATATTCTCGCCCGTCCATTCGTCGAATAATTCATGCTCAAGGCTGCGCCCGGTAAACGATAGTAGCGCTTCATTGAAAGTGGTCGCCCTGCCGGTATCGTCAGTCATCCACATCATCGCGGGGGCACTGTTGACAAATTCCAAAAGCTCCCGCTCACTCATCTCCAGTTCAGCTTGCTTATGCTGCAACTGCTGGGTTCTATCAGCTACGGTTTTCTCCAAACCCTCGGCATATTGAACCAAACGGTAGCGGTGAATTCCGACGATATAACCCATTAACCCTAGAACAAATGGCGCACTGTCTACTATCCAATGCAGTTGATTCCGCTCGTGAATCAATGAAACGCTAGGCCAGGCAAAATCGTGCTTATTGAGCAACAAATCGAATATCCACGCCCCAATAGGGAAGCAAGCACCAAAAATAAAACCGTATATTAAACAGCGCAATATAACTGAATTCATCACTTTATTATCTTTCCCAACAAATTTTTCTGTACTGCGGTTCATGACTCCCGCATTAAGCTTTCTTTCCCCACAACGTAGAATCCACTTTTCTGCAGTTCCTAGTCTGTAGGAATAATCGAACTATTTTGAAATCATTTTTGAATTCAATGAATGGGTTCTAGCGCCCAATCGAATATCGCCTGATAGGTTCACAATGCTTTATCGATTGCAAATTCGACAAAAGTACAACTATAAGAATAGTTCAGACCTACGATTTTGAGAAAATCGCACTCAAGTTCGAAGCAATTAAACTAACCCCGCAGAGAATATCTAATAACAGCTGGATAGATTCATGCGACACACCGCAATAAATTAGCGGGATATGATGAAACCGAAAGGATCGAGAAATTACTCTCTATCTAGTAGGAGAGTAGACATAGATGAGGACAACTATACGGTGAACCGATATTTAAGTCGCAGTCGGATGGATAAGTTGTTAGATTTTTAGACGTGTTTCATCATCATACAGGGATCCTACCAGCAACACGGTCACATTATCGGCACCACCTTTATCGAGTGCCGCATTGATTAAATGATCTGCGGTGATTTGCAGATCCATGTTATCCCGCAATATTTGGAAAATTTCTTGATCGGATACTTCGTCCGTCAAGCCGTCACTGCAAAGCAAAAACGTGTCTTCCGGCTGGAAGGTCCCCGCTACCGTATCAACTAATACCCCTTGGTTTGTGGAACTGCCAATGGCTTGATTAACCACGTGTCGCATCGGGTGAATCCGGGCATCTTGCTCATCGATCAGATCATTATCCAACAATTCTTGAACATACGAATGATCGCGCGTTAGCTTTTCGAACTCCTGACGATTGCCGCGATAGACTCGACTATCACCGACCCAAGCTATTTCATAGCGATTGTCATTTATCCGCAGTACCACGACAGTGGAACCCATCCCCGGCTTACCTTTTCCGGCAAGTCCCGCATCCACTACAGCAGTGTGTGCCTCGTGCAATGATTCTTCTAAACTCTTCCCTTGTTCAACGGCTGCGACGATTTGCTCGACCGTTATCGCGCTAGCAACTTCACCACATTCATGTCCACCCATACCATCGGCGACAACCCACAAACCTAATTCCGAACGGCAAATGTGATTATCCTCATTATGGTCACGCACACAGCCTACATGGGTGGCGTAGCCCACCGCAAACCGATCACTCATACTTTTAGATGCATATTTAGCTAAAACAAAGCCGATACCGGCGACGATATTTTTACGATGGACAAGTATACCGGCATTGTAGGATTGCGCACGAGCTTATTGCGCTAAGATGCTGCTAAACCGCCACAAGACGGGGCAACTTTATCGGCCCACGATTCCAATTGGTCAAGAATGTTACATTGTCTGGCATCCAATATTGTCTTCTCGCGAATAGTATTAATAATCCCACGATAGTCCTCTATTTGAATAGTAGCATTACTATCTCGTAATCGCGCAGATCTGTAGCGTTCCCAATCTTTGGCTTCTTTCTGATTCAAAGCGTGAGGGTAATTGCGCGCCTTGTATCGAAAAAACATCTCGGTCATACGACGATCTTGAAATTCCAAACGCAACTGGCCCAATTCTGTTGGCTTTGCCTGTCGGATTTTAAGCATTTGACGTTTATCGTGATCATTAAAAAACCCACCGCTGTACAACATCAAATCCGGATCATCTTGGGCATTATCCGGATGGGCACCGAAAACGCCGGCAATTTTACTGGTCAAATTTGAATTGGACTTAATTAGATCCAAATGCCGCATGCAAAGCGCAAGGTCAATTTGCAATCGATCAGCATCTTGCGAACGCATTGTGGTTAACGGAACAACAACTGGACATTTATTGACCTGAATACCCTTGAGCGCTATTCGAACAACGCCGTCCGGTAGATTCTGAGCGGGCGTGAATAATCTTTCTTTGATCTCATCTTCGCTAAGTTGTATTAACGGTTCCGGATCTTTGGACAAATCGTAGACAATAATCTGGTTTTGATTAATCGGATGCCAGGCCAATGGCACCACTACGGCACAACATCCTGTTTTTGCCGGAAAACGGCCGGAAACGTGTAAGACCGGATTATAACTGCCCGGAGTTATCAGCTGCGAAACCCGTTTTTTATAGCGCTGTTTATAAATATAAGCATAAAGCTTCGGTTGCCGTATCTTAATCAATCGAGCCAGCTCAATGGTGGCTCGTACATCTGACAACGCATCGTGAGCCGATGTGTGCTCCAATTGGTTAGCCTGACAAATATTTTCCAATTTAAAAGACGGCACCCCATTTTTGTCGCTAGGCCAGTCTATCCCGTCGGGACGGAGCGCTCGTGTTAGGCGGACCATATCTATAATATCCCAACGTGAATTACCGTTTTGCCATTCGCGCGCGTAGACGTCGTAAAAGTTCCGATAGAGGCAGTGCCGCGTGATTTCATCATCAAATCGGATACTGTTATAGCCGGCGCCACAGGTGCCCGGATGCGCCAATTCGCCATGAACAGAGGCAATAAATTGTGCCTCGCAAATACCTTTTTTAAACGCAAGTTGAGGGGTTATACCGGTAATTAAACACGCTTCTGGATGTGGAAGAAAATCATCGGCCGGTTTGCAGTAAACAACCTGTGGTTCGCCGACGACTTGCAGATCTTCATTTGTACGAAGACCAGCAAATTGCGCGGGTCTATCACGTCTGGCATCGGCACCAAAGGTTTCGTAATCGTGCCAATAGATAGTCCGATCGTTCACGCTTTCGTCACATCAAGAACACGCTAATTTCGTTTCAACCGAGAGCTATGCCTGTTCAATATTTATTTGCCCTGTGAGCTAGCGCACATCAAAACGCCCAATCACTTGCGGATAAGAAGTGGTTTGTCTTAATCGAATGACACAACACCACAATCGCTGCTAACGCATGCAATCCAAAGCCTTCAGTACATCCACACGACTGATCACTCCGACCATATCAACGTCGTCAACTACAGGAACACTTCGTATTCTGTGCTTGGCAAACAGCTCGGCCACATCGACAATGCTCGCATCGACATCAACAGTCATGACGTCACTGCTCATATAATCCGAGATCTTTCCACCTCTGGATTGATTATAAGCAGAATGAACAACCACCTGCATACAATCCGATTCCGATAAAGTACCAATCAAATTACCATGCTCATCGACCACGGGTGCACCGGTTATATGGTTTTTTAGCAGTTTTTGGATCGCATCCAGAACGTCCATTTCCGGTGTAAACGTTATGAGATTAGAACTCATGTAGTCTTTTACGCTCGCTTTGGCTAGCATGTTCGCCCCCTTTATTGTTCTTGGATCACAGTTAATTCTTCGACATCAGCTTCCGCGTCTTAGAATATACCTAGGCTATCATTTTTTCGAGTAATTAATTGCTTTTCGTCGACGATGCCCCATCCAAAATGACATCAAGCGGTTACCATTGAAGGGAAATAATAAGATGGCCAATCATTCTGGACAGCAAAGGTTGATCTTCAAAATAAACAACAGAAAAGCCATACATATTTGTATTAGATGTTTAATTTCTAATACTTAGCAATGGATCTATTGAGATTTTTGGACCCAAGAAGCTTTTTCTTGAATGGATAAAATCTTTGTTAAGGTTCGGTTATTTCCAATCTACGTTTTTTGGCGCACTTACGTATACAAACGCACGAACCGTTTTTGGCTCCACCGCAACTTCCTTTGATACTGTCCCGTCCGAATATAACGCCAACAGCCATAGCTGCGACGACGCCAATCATTAATACGAATGTCATTATAAACAGAGTCATATTTTTACCTATTTAGTATCGGATGGAAATTGGGATGATTGAATCTTGCTAAAACCCTGATCAGTCTGAATGATAAACAAAACCGGAATTCGCTCTCGCTCAGCCATTCTCATTCCTGCTTCGTGGCCCAGCACCATAAACGCAGTGGCCAATCCATCCGCCCGCATCGTAGTATTACTCAATACCGTAACCGAGGCCAATCGATGAGTAATCGGTTTCCCTGTCCTCGGATCAATCGTATGCGAATAGCGTTGACCGTCCTGGTCAAAAAAATTCCGGTAATCACCCGAGGTGGCAACCGCAATGTTATTCAATTCAAGAACCTGTCCGATACTCCGTTGCGCCGGATCTGGTTTTTCTACCGCTACACGCCAAAATTGTCCATCCTGCTTGCGGCCATTGGCTTTCAATTCACCACCAATCTCAACCAAAAAGTCTTTAATCCCCAACGATTCCAGATACGCCGCCACACGATCAACCGCGTAACCCTTGGCCAACGACGACAAATCGAGGTAAAGCGACGCCATCTTTTTGCGCAATGCGTGCGGCTCCCGCCTAAATTCCAGAAATTTGCTTCCAGTTTGCTGCAGCAATTCATCAATCGACAAGGCATCGGGTACTTTTTGCCCAGTATCCGAAGGTCCGAACCCCCAGAGATTAACCAACGGACCAATAGTAATATCGTAAGCGCCATTACTAAGATGACTAATTTGTTGGGCTTCAACGACGACTTCCAACATTTCGGGTGAAACAGAAATCCAATCGACGGATTGATTCTGGTTAAATCGGGAAAGTTCCGAATCGCTAAGGTAAGTAGACATTTTCCGATTAATACCGTCAAGAATTTGGGCAATGCCTTCCTTCAAATCTTTACGGTCGACTTTGTCCGGCAAGACAGGAATCTTGACCGAAAAGGTCGTTCCCATCGTCGTTCCGATTTGTTGAAAGTCAAATTTTTCCGGCTGGCTATCTTTGCACCCGTTACAAATAAAAACGAGGAATACGCTCCAGCATATCCCTCGTTTTATCCAACTAGGACTTTGAAATCGCTTATCCGCCAAAATCATCCAACATGATATGTTCGTCTTCAACACCCAAATCCTGAAGCATCTTAATAACAGCAACGTTCATCATCGGTGGACCGCACAAATAGTATTCACAGTCTTCCGGCGCAGGATGATCCTGAAGATAATTCTCCAGTAGAACTTCGTGTATAAAACCCTCATAACCCTGCCATTGGTCTTCCTCCTGAGGATCGGACAATGCACAATTCCATTTGAAATTATCATTTTCTGCGGCCAATTGATCGAAATCATCGACGTAAAACATTTCTCTTTTACTTCGTGCCCCGTACCAAAACGACATTTTTCGTTTAGATTGCAGACGGCCGAGCTGATCAAAAATATGCGATCGCATCGGTGCCATACCGGCGCCTCCGCCAATAAATACCATTTCATGACCGGTATCTTTGGCAAAAAACTCGCCGAATGGTCCTGAAATCGTAACATTATCCCCAGCTTTCAGGTTAAATATGTACGATGACATAATCCCTGGAGGTGATTCCGGTTCTTGCGGGGGAGGCGTGGCGATCCGTACATTTAACATAATGATTCCACGCTCTTCCGGATAGTTGGCCATCGAATAAGCCCGAACCGTTTCGTGCTTGACATCGGATTCGTAACGCCACAAATCATATCCGTCCCACTCGTCACGAAATTGGTCTTCAACATCAAAATTGGAATAATCCACATGATGCGGTGGGCATTCGATCTGTATATAACCCCCGGCCCTAAATTCTACATTTTCGCCTTCCGGAAGTTCCAGGACCAATTCTTTAATATAAGTCGCGACATTGCGATTCGAACGGACGGTGCATTGCCATTTTTTGACCCCAAACACCTCTTCCGGCACCTGGATTTTCATATCTTGCTTGACAGTCACCTGGCACGATAAACGATCGCCCTCAGAAGCTTCCCGCTTAGATATTAGTGAGGTTTCGGTTGGCAAAATTTCACCACCGCCTTCAAATACCTTAAGCCGACACTGGGCACAGGTTCCACCACCACCACAGGCAGACGGCACAAAAAGATGTGCGTCTGCCAAAGCCATTAGTAATTTAGAACCGACCGGCGCCTGGATAGTTTTTTCATCGTTGATCATGATTGCCACTTCACCCGACGCAACCAATTGCGACTTTGCTCCCAGAATGATGCATACCAGGGCAATGACGATTAGGGTAAAGAGTAAAACACCTAAAATGACTTCAAGCATTGAAAAAATCCTTACAGTTGAATTCCGGAGAAAGCCATAAATCCCAGGGACATCAAACCCGCGGTAATAAACGTAATACCAAGGCCTTGCAGTCCTTCCGGAATATCACTGTATTTCAATTTTTCCCGGATACCCGCCATGGCGGTTATCGCCAACGCCCACCCTAGGCCGCTTCCCAATCCATAAACTACGCTTTCGTTAAAATTATAATCGCGCTCAATCATGAACAGACTACCGCCTAAAATCGCACAATTCACGGTAATTAATGGTAAAAAGATACCCAAGGCGTTGTATAAAGCCGGGAAGAACTTATCCAGGATCATTTCCAATATTTGCACCATAGCCGCGATGACCCCGATGCAACTCAATAACGCAAGAAAGCTGAGATCGACGTCACCCAACCCCATCCATGACAGGGCGCCTTCTTTGAGCAAATAGTTATAGATTAAATTATTGGCCGGTACGGTCAGAGTCTGAACGACCAGCACCGCCACCCCCAAGCCCAACGCAGTAGAAATCTTTTTAGAAACCGCAAGAAAGGTACACATCCCCAAAAAGAACGCCAAGGCCAGGTTTTCAATAAAGACCGCCTTTATAAAAAGGCTGAGATAAGCCTCCATCAATGCACCTCCCAATGAACATCAGCGCCGTGGGCAGTTGAGTTGATACTGTAATCCGGTCGCTCAACCTGGACCGGCTTCCACGTTCTGATGGCCCAGATCAACAGGCCAATAATAAAGAATGCGCTGGGTGGTAATAACAATAACCCGTTCGGCTCATACCAACCGCCGTTTTGTACCAGCGGGAGCACTTCGACACCGAGTAATTTTCCCGAACCGAACAATTCGCGAATGACAGCGACGACTATCAATATCAAACTGTAACCCAAGCCATTTCCGATACCATCATAAAAACTTTGAAGTGGTGGATTTTTCATCGCATACGCTTCGGCCCGTCCCATGACGATACAATTGGTAATGATCAAGCCGACAAATACCGAAAGTTGCTTGCTAACGTCGTAGGCAAAAGCTTTCAGAAGTTGATCTACCACGATCACCAGAGATGCAATAATGGTCATTTGTACGATAATTCGAATACTGCCGGGAATATGGTTTCTGATCAAACTAATCGATGCACTCGAACATGCGGTCACCGCGGTCAGCGCCAAACACATAATCAATGCAGTGGACAATTGCGACGTTACTGCCAGTGCCGAACAAATCCCAAGCACTTGCAGGGTTATCGGATTGTTATCGACCAACGGATCAAGTATGGCTTTTTTAACTTCACTACTCATAGGCTCATCCTCTATCGGACCTAATTTTTTCCAAATATAATGCAAAACCCTGGGCGCCCATCCAGTAACGCAGCAAATTGCTTACACCGTTACTGGTCAGCGTTGCCCCTGCAAGCCCGTCAACCTGGTATTCCGAACCTGCTCTGCTCGGGTCGACAGTACCTTTGATTAATTTCAAATTTGGTGTGCCGCTAGCGTCATAGACTTTCTTCCCCTTCCACAGCGCCCGCCAATTTGGATTAACCACCTCACCGCCCAAACCCGGGGTTTCCGCCTGATCATAAAAATTCAAACCGATCACGGTTTGCCCATCACTTTCTAGCGCCAAAAACCCATACATTGTTGACCACAATCCGTATCCGTGGACCGGAAGAATAAATGCTTTGACCTGTTCCGCCTCTTTCAGCAAATAGACTTTGGTATATTTGGCTCTAGTTCTAATGCTCGCCAAATCGTTCTGCGGCTCTATACGCAGATTTTGCGACGGATCTTTCGCCGCTTTTCGCTGATCATAGGTTGCCGCATCGATAGTATCGACATATTCACCCGTTTTCAGATCCACTATCTTTTGCTCTACCGTCTTAAACACATCATCTACGTCGGTATCTTCTTGCAACAAACCCACCACGCTCAAGATATTTTTTTTCATATCCAACGCTTTGTTGTTTTTCTGCATTGAGCGCAACGCGACCGCCGAGCCTGATACGAGAATCGCGCAAACGATACATAACGCGAGCGCAACTGCAATGGTTTTCTGAAAGCTGTCATTGGGTAAAGCCAATATTTTATCCGCGTAAGGCTTGGCTTTCCCGGCCAACCCAGCCAAGACTCCGGCCGACGTGCTGGATTCACTTTTATTCAAGTTTTTATCCTCATGCATAACGTTTGTTCCGCCGTCTGATATTTGCCTGAACTACAAAATAATCGATGATCGGCGCAAACATATTGGCGAATAATATCGAAAGCATCATCCCCTCAGGAAACGCCGGGTTAACTACACGTATCAATACGACCATAACCCCAATCAGCCCACCAAATATCCATCGGCCGGTATCCGTATTGGCGGCGGTAACGGGGTCGGTTGCCATAAATACCATCCCAAAAGCGAAACCGCCCATGGTCAAATGCCAGTACGCCGGAACCGAAAACATTGGATTTGTCTCGCTGCCAACAATATTGAACAGCAGCGAAGTCAAGACCATACCGGCAAACACACCGAAGATAATGCGGTACGACGCTACTTTGGTATAAATAAGAAAAACAGCGCCTAATAAACAGGCTAATGTTGAGGTTTCGCCAAGCGAACCCTGGGTAAATCCGAAAAAGGTCTGCATCCAACTGATTCCGCTGGAAGCTATTAGATCAACGCCACCCGCGGCGGCCAAACTCAAGGATGTTGCGCCACTGAATCCATCTACCGCAGTCCAAACAGCATCGCCCGACATCGAAGCCGGATAGGCGAAGAATAAAAATGCCCTACCCGTTAAAGCAGGATTCAAGAAGTTTTTTCCGGTTCCGCCAAATACTTCCTTACCAATCACGACACCGAAGGATATACCCAATGCGACCTGCCACAATGCAATATCCGGTGGCAATATTAGCGAGTACAACATCGACGTAACCAAAAACCCTTCGTTGACTTCGTGTCCGCGTATCGTCGCAAAAATAACTTCCCAAATACCCCCAACGGCAAGCGTCATCAGATAAATAGGCAAAAAATACATTGCGCCGTGCAATAAGCAGGCAATCGGGTTGCTCGAACTATAACCTACCCAGTTCAAAAATATCCCACGCCAGTTACTTACCGTATCTATACCCAATTGGGCCATGGCTAAATTGGCTTGGTAACCGGTGTTGTACCATGCCATCAATACGCAGAAAGACGTTGCGATTACGACATAGGTCATAGTGCGCTTTAAATCTATCCCATCACGGACGTGGGTACTACCCTTGGTGACCTCCGAAGGGGTATAAATAAAAGTATCGACCATTTCATACAGGCCGTAATACCTTTCGAATTTACCGCCCTTGGTGAAATGAGGGTGAAGATCATCTAAAAATGTTCTTAATTTAGACATCATCCTTCCTTTTCAATTTGAATCAGGTTGTTTCTCAAGACAGGACCAAAATCGTGTTTGCCGGGGTCAACAAAGGTACACAACGCCAAATCCTCTTCATCCAATTCCAAGCACCCCAAAGCCTGAGCGGTATCGGTGTCGCCGACAACCAACGCCTTCAATAATGGTGTAGGGAGGATATCCAGAGGAATCACTGATTCGTACGCCCCGATTGGAACAATAGCTCTTGGACTACCATTCTTATTCGTCGTCAATCGAAATTTGCGCCCCAACCTGCGGGTCAAACTTGAGACGTATACATTGAGCGCCGAATATTTATCTTTACCCGGCACAATCCATCCGAATAATTCTCGCTCGCGCCCTTCCGGAATCACAGTAATCTGATAATGATAACGACCCACATAGGCCGCCCAGTTGACCGCCCGGTGTCCGTGGAGGAACGACCCTGAGATAACCCTGCTATCAGAATGTTCAACTTGATCTTTCAACAAATCTTCAGTATTTGCGCAAATTCTGGATCGAATGAGACGCGGCTTCAACACTTGCGATCCTGCTATTGACATCACCCGCTCTACATCCAATCTACCCGTCGTAAACATCCGACCTATCGCCAAAACAGCTTGATATTTTGTCGACCAAACGGTCTTATTTTCATTGACCGGATCCAGATAATGGATATGTGTACCCGCCAGCCCGGCTGGATGTGGTCCGTCAAATTCGGCGACTTCGATCGACGGACAATCCGCTAGCGGAATATTGGCACCTGGTGCCTTGCAGATAAAAACCTTGCCATCGGTGAGTTTGGAAATAACGATCAATCCATTGATAAAATCTTCGGTCCGTTCGGCGATAATCAATTCAGGATCAGGCGCCAACGGATTAGTATCCATTGCAGTTACAAATATTGATTTCGGTCTATTATCCGCTCTGGGTATTTTGCTATATGGCCGCGATTTGAACGAAGCCCACATTCCGGACTGACGTAATATTTCCCTTACCTTGTCCGTGCTTAAACCTGCAAGCGCAGATTTGTCAAAATGTTCAAACTCCTCCGCCTCGTCACCGTCCAATTCAACCACAATAGAATTCAACACCCGTTTCGGCCCCCGGTTGATCGCTTTGACGACACCAGCACCGGGAGAAGTGAAATTAATCCCCGGATTTTTTTTATCCGTGAATAAGGTTTGCCCCAATTTCACCCGATCACCTTCTTGAACGAGCATCGTCGGCTTTAAGCCGAGATAATCTTTACCCAGCAATGCGACGGATTTGACTTCGGGGCTGTCATATATGACCTGCTCCGGTTCCCCTGCAATGGGTATATCCAAGCCTTTCTTTAATTTGATCAACATTGTAGATTTGCAGCCAATAGCACCCAACGAGCACAACAGAAATGCACTATTTCTGGGCAAAAAAATTAATTACAGTGAGGAAATTCAGCCGTATATTACAACATAATTTCCCTATCCTAACAACGACTACGCGCATACACAGATCCGCATTTTTTAGAAATTACGTCTATAACCTTTGAAGCTTAAGATAGCTGTATCATATTCGCGATAAAGCGCCCGAATTATATTAGTAATTCAATATACTACAGGCCATATCAATTCGAAAGACTAGTGTTTAATCGCCCTAAATTGACGCATCCTGGAATTCATTATAGTCGATAAAAACTCGCTATTTTCGATATATTAAAGTTAGCGATGAAATTAAAAATTGCTACTTTTATCCAGGATTAAAGTCGGGCGAAAAGAGCCAATCAAACCGACCCGCAAACAACAGATGAAAATGAATTCAACTCTTTAAGCAAAACCGAAGCTTGTTCGATAGTCATGTTGGAAAAATTTCGTATTTCACTCAATAAACGGTCGTATCGGCTCAGGTTGTTACGATTCAATTCCAGCCATTCATTTATCACTTGCGCTACACTAGAACCTTTGCCATGAACGGCATCGGTCGTCAACAAACGGCAAGCCCGGTGAAAGTCGTCGCGCAACGCGGTTCTGGCTAACGATTGCCAATGGTTATCACGCGGCAGAAGGCCTATTTGTTTTTGCAACCAACTCCATTGCAATCGCTGATCCAATGCAAAATACACCTGCGATACCTGTTTCAATGTTCGCCCATTCTCACCAGCAACGGCGATAACGTCGAGGCATGCGAATTCGCTGTTCAAACAGGCGATTCTTTTAGCCAGTCTTTGAGGAACTCCGGCGCTGATCAGATCCTCAATGGTATGACACGCAGCCCTTTGATCTGCTTCCGGCAAAATCTTCAGCAACTGACCGGACAACGATTCCAGTCCGGGTTTGAAGGCCGCGACCGCCTCCGATGTAGAGCGACCACTTATAGCATTGCGTAGCAACCAAAACATCGATCTTTCAACAAGCTTGGTGAATTGCGCCGTTAATTCCTTCTGTAGAGAACGGGCGACTGGCTCGTCCAATTTTTCAATCTCGGTCAACAACTTTTCAGCCCCAAATATCTCATAGGTTACGCTAAAGCTACGCATAACCTCGGCAATATCTACACCTGCCTCGTCCATAACTCTAAATGGAAACACAACCCCCAAGCGATTTACGAATCCATTAATTAACTGGTTGGCAACAATCTCACGCATCAAGCGATGCTCTCTAATCTGAACGCAAAATTTGTCCTGCAAAGCCACCGGGAAATACCGGCTTAGTTCTCGTTGGGAATATTCGCTGCTAAAAATTGCAGAATTCTTCAATAGAGAATCCTTGAGCATAATTTTGCAATAGGCCAAAAGAACCGAAATTTCTGGACGGAGCAGACCTTTTCCATCCGCTTTTCTCTGCTCCAACTCTTCGTTTTGGGGGATAAATTCCAAACTGCGGTCTAACCGGTCCGATTGCTCCAATATATCGACTACCCGCTGGTATGCATCTAAAAATTTATCGCTGTGCGACTGAATCATGCTTATCGCCCGGTTTTGCTGATAGTTGTTATTCAACACCAACCGCGCAACCTCTTCGGTCATACTTCCCAGCAATCGGTTTCGTTGTTTGGTTGTCAGATCCCCATTTTCGACGATTTGGTTGAGTAATATTTTGATATTAACTTCGTGATCCGAACAATCGACCCCAGCTGAATTGTCGATAGAATCAGTATTAATTCGGCCACCATTCAACGCGTATTCTAGCCGCCCCAGCTGGGTGAGCCCCAGATTTCCGCCCTCACCTATAACTTTACACTTAAGGTCTTTTCCATCGACACGAACTGCATCATTGGCCCGGTCACCGACATCAACATCTGATTCAGAAGCAGCCTTAACATAAGTACCAATACCTCCGTTCCAAACCAAGTCAACCGGCGATTTAAGCAGTACTTGAATCAGTTCATTTGGGGTCAATTGCTGGGCTTCGATGGACAAAGCTTTCTTAATTTCCGCGTTCAGACGTATCGATTTGGCGTCCCGGGAATAAACACCACCACCTTTTGACAGCAATTTTTTGTCGTAGTCGGACCAGGACGACCTTGGTTTTTCGAATAAACGTTTGCGTTCCGCAAATGATTTTTCCGCGTTTGGCTTAGGATCCAGAAAAATATGCTTATGGTTAAAAGCCGCCAATAAATGAATCTTGTTGGATAGCAACATTCCATTGCCGAAAACGTCACCGGACATATCGCCTATGCCGATTACCGAAATATTGGATGTTCGAACATCGATACCCAACTCTAAAAAGTGATGTTTGACGGATTCCCAGGCCCCTTTGGCGGTAATACCCATTTTTTTATGGTCATAACCCACGGAACCACCTGACGCGAACGCATCACCCAGCCAGAATCCGTACTCTGATGCGATCTCGTTTGCCAAATCGGAAAATGTCGCTGTACCCTTGTCAGCAGCAACGACCAAATACGGGTCGTCTCCGTCGTAACATACCGCGTTGTTCGGCTTGATCGTTTTGCCGGCCGACAAGTTATCTGTAATATCGAGAAGACCTTGTATAAATACTCGATAACAATCGACAACTTCCTGCCGCAGTGTTTCTTCACCACCAATCGCGGCCAAATTCTTAGCAACAAACCCACCCTTGGCCCCGGTTGGAACGATCACTGAATTTTTTGCAACTTGCGCTTTCATCAAGCCAAGGATTTCAGTACGAAAATCCTCACGTCGATCAGACCAGCGTAGCCCGCCGCGCGCCACCTTACCACCGCGTAAATGAACACCCTCGACACGCGGTGAATAAACAAATATTTCATAACTGGGGCGAGGTGACGGGATATTTTGAATCAGCGCAGGATCCAATTTAATCGACATGTACGGAATAGCTACTGCGTCTGATTTAAACTGATAATAATTGGTACGCAATATCGCCTGAATAATATTTAAAAAGCGCCTCAAAATCCTATCTTCATCCAAGGATACAACCTGATCTATCCCGTTTTCTATCTGACCTAAAATTTTATCCGCGAGACCATCCCGATCTTTGACATCCGGGTTGAAACGTGCATCGAAATATTGGACTAAAAGCCGTGCGATCGACGAATTATTGACCAACGTATCTTCTACATAAGCGCGACTAAAGGTCATGCGAATTTGGCGCAGATAAAAATAAATCGCGCGCAGAACCATCAACTCCCGCCAGTCCAAACGCGCGCCCAGAACCAATTTGTTGAACCCATCATTTTCAACTCGGCCAAACCAGATTTGCTCAAAGTTTTCTTGGAATTTGTCTTTCAGAGCATCAACATCGAGTGCTTGCTGTCCGTCATAAACCAATCCAAAATCGTGAATCCATACGGGCTGATCAATGTCCTGTCGCTTCAAAGTGTAAGGCCTTTCATCGACCACGGTTACACCCATGTTCTCTAACATCGGTAATGTTTTGGATAACGGCGCTGGATCACCGCAATTGTATAACTTGAATCGCAGCAGGTTTCCTTGCTGTTCCAAAGTCTGATATAACCTCAACTGTACATCGGAATCACCCAGTGCTTCGATACGTTCGATATCCAGAGCGGCAACTCTTGGGCTGAAATCTTCTCGGTAAGCTGCGGAAATCCCTTGACTGTAACAATTAAATAAAAGATTACCGCGTTCTTCTCCAAAATAGTTATGCAAACTATCCTTAAAGTCATCCCCCCATTGGTACAACGATCCGACGATTTTTTGCTCGATAACCTGCGTATCCAACTCAAGACTACAACGTGGGCCGGTATGAATGATAAAGTGGATCCGCGCCAGCACCGACTCTGAAAGCTGAATCCTGAACTCTGAGCTTTTGCCGCCAAAAGTTTCCAAAAGAATTGTTTGTATACGCTTGCGTAAATCCGTATCGAATCGTTCCCGAGGCACAAAAACTAAAACCGAAACAAATTGTCCATAGATATCTTGGCGCGCAAACACGCGAACCCGTTGGCGCTCCTGTAATTGCATCACACCGATTGCGTAATGGTATAAAGTCTCCTCATCTGAATGATAAAGTTCATCTCTAGGCAAATCTTTGAGCACATGCATCAATGACCTGCCACTATGGCTACTCGGTGAAAACCCTGCCCTTTGGAAAACTTCGCTTATTTTTCTTTTCAGTACCGGAATAACTTCAAGACTGGAACTGTAAGCGGACGAGTCGTACAACCCTAAAAAGCGTATTTCTCCGACAACCTTACCAGCCTTGTTAAACCGTCTTACGCCAACATAGTCCATAAAAACCGGGCGATGAACCGTTGCCTGAGTCGTCGCCTTGGTTATCAGCAGCGGTTCCGGTTCACAAACCACCCGGTAGGCATCCTCAAACAACGGAACAAAATCCAGAGCACCGGGGCCTATATGTTCATCCCGCAGAATTCCCAATCCGGAATTCGGCACAATTCTAAAACCCTTTTTACGTTTCTCGGTGGCCAGATCGTATTCCCGGTATCCCAAAAAAACGAAATGGTCATCGCTCAACCAGGTCAAAAATGCGCTCACCTCCCCCAATTGTTGTTTAGATAAATTTTGCGAACACTGTTTTACTTGGTCAAGAGCTGTAGCCACTTTGTCCCTGCAACGATCCCAATCTTGGGTAACTACTTTTACATCGTTGAGCACTCCGTCGAGCAGTTCAATGAGTTCACGTAAAACATCCGGATCGCTTTGCCGGTCGACTTCGACATGAATAAACGCTTCGCTTGAATGTTGCGAATGGCCCGACTCCGAATGCAAATCCATCAATTTGCCATTTTTGGACCGGCGCACTTGGTAGACCGGGTGAATGACCCAATGATTGGTCAGGTTAAAACGGTTAACCGCCATAATTATGGATTGAACCAAAAACGGCATATCATCCAATACCACCTCGATAATGGTGTGACTGGATTGCCATCCATGCTCATCAATTGTTGGGTTGAATACCCGAATTTTGATTTCGCCGGGTTTACGTTGTTGGGCAAAATTCCAATGCGATAAAACCGCGCCATATATATCATCGTCGGCGAGCGGAATAATGTCTTCGGGTGCGACATTACGGTAATAGGATTTCGCAAAATCACTAAGGTCAGCAGCTTTTTGTTCAGGGACCCGTTCCGCAATCAATGCTTCCAACTGCAAAATCTTCTTATTCACTTCGTGCATCGCCATTTTTACGCCCTACTAGAAAGACATTAGGGGTAGTTTAACCGACCTATAGTCGGTGGTGATATAAACCGATAGGAAATTTATACGCAAATCATTTAGCGCAGGCTAGAGCGTCGACACCCAATGCCCTTTCAAGCATTCATCTGGCAATCGGCAGTCACGATGACTAGAGGTAGTGCCCGCTAATTTTGTCTCTGCATTCGGAACGCCTGTGGAATCGAGGATTCTGGTCTAGTTACCTTACGCATCACCCCATCTATTAGAAATAGAATGATTATTTTGTCACCCAAACACTAGCCAATCCCAGCTTATTTTTGACCTGGCCAGCATATTCCCTGGCTTCTTTTTTACTCTCGAATCCGGTAACTTGCACCCTGTACCACTGTTTCCCCGATATCATTTTCGGCTGTATTTCCGCAGCCACTCCCTTTTGACGAAACCCTTTCAACTGCTTATCTGCATCTGATTTTTCGGTAACGGACATTAAATTAACCGACCAAATCCCCGTTTTACCCGCCGCACTATTGGATGACTTTGATTTATTGGCAGTCACCACAGGTTTTGTAGGTTTAGGTTTGGAGTTTGCACGCGCCTTGGGTTTGATTGCCATTTGCGGCACGGATTTTTGCGACGACAACTTTTGTTCGACGTTGCCAAGCCGTTCTGCCAAAATTGCCAAATCTTTGTTAACATTTACCAATCCATTACTCGGAGACGATTCTCCCGTACCTTGTGCGTCTGAAATCCCGCTTTGATTGGCAATAGCCTCGACACTGGCCGCTAGATTATCGATTCTTGAATTAACATGGGCAAGTGCCGAACCATCGACCTGACCTGCTCCATCTTCTCCATCCTCGTTAAAAAAATCATCATCCTCCGCTGACATCAAAGTGTGGATTTCGTCAATCTGCGACTGCAGACTATAAACGTAACCCCCCATGATAATAATGATCGCCACCAGCAATATGGGAATCCCAATCGTGAACCACCGCATCTGTTCGTCCTCCTCTAACATATTATCGTAGGTCAAAACACTGGCCTGGGCTGTCGGCGCCCCAGCCTGGGACTGCCGCTGACCGCTACCTTGCTCTTTATCCTCCGGTTCGGAATACCCTGAACCACTGGCTTCAAACGGGTCATCCTGGATATCTTCGGAATTATCATCTGACCCGGAATCGTCCTCGAGCTCATCAACTTCCGCCCATCCGTAAGCTTGCGCCACCGCGCCATTAGAATCGCGGTTAAATTCAGATCCGGCAGCCATAGATTCATCTACTGATCCAGTTTTAAGATGAGTCTCGGACAATTGAATATTTTCACCCACATCGTCCACCAAATCCGCGTAACCAGCCTCATTGTCCTCATCGGCCTGCATCTTACGCTCTAAGGTACCGAGGGACTCTTCGAAATTCTGGCCGCCCAGCTCCTCCAATTCTGTCGAATCAGCACCGATTCCTTCAGGCAGCAAATCAGAAGACTCATCCGCCCACTCACTACCTTTGTCCTGCACATTTTCTGAATCGGCTACTACTTCGTGATCATTCAACTCGTCGGAAAAATCATGATTTACCTGGCTGGCACTATTGGCCTCAACGATATCCGAATGCAACTCATCCGATAGACTGGTACTTTGATCTGTTGAAAAGTCAGTCTCGGGTTCAAGTTCATAGTCATCACCCCGATCTTCAGATACAACGTCTCCAGAGTCTGCGTCGGATCGCTCGTCTGATACAAGAGAGTCAAATAATTCGGCAGAATCTTCGGGACCTAGCCGCGTTGACCCATCCGGATAGGTAGATACGGCCAACAAATCTACGCCCGATTCCGTATCTGGCCGCACAGGGTCGAATCCGTCTGGATTTTGATCAACCTGGCCTAAATCCTCAGAATTCTGATCGTCCATTTCATTATACAAATCCGATTCCGCCTCTTCAGGATACGCAGAAGCTATCGTTTCAGATGCGCCGGTCGATTCATCAGAATCAAGTGAATGCAAGGTGCCGAATGATTGTTTACGATCAGACGTTGCCAGCAGATCAACGCCAGATTTGAGAGGCGTTTGATCTCCGATTAAAGTATCGTCTGCGACCCGGCTCGAATCGGTCTGGTCGGTTTGATCTGTTGCATTGGCCGGATGGGACTCCGACTGTTTTTTGGGTTGATCCGCCATGATACCCCTCCAAATATTTCGACATTGCCCACTACTAAAGATAGCAAAGAGCTGATCGACACTTCCATTTGTCTATGGGATTATCGAGATTGCACCAATACCGTTCCCTTTTAGCGCTTTTAAGATATTTCTAATTGAACGTCAATTGACCATTAACATAGGATGGCAAATGAAATACGTTTACCACGAAAAACACCGTAAAACAAATTGCAATTGAATGCCCGCCTAGGATTCACCCGGTCGCCAATCGCAATACCAAATGACTCAAGCCTCCAGAGAAATAAGCGCATAATTTATTGAGAACTTTATAACGCCGAAGTCACACTACTCCTAAGCACGTTTCGGACTTTTCTCTACGACTATTTGTTTGACATACAACTTACTGAGTGCGATACCCACAAGCATACAAATTGCACAAACTCTAAAAAATTCTTTAAGATTTTCCATATCGTTACCCTAAAAATATAATTGCTACAAAATTGTCTAGCCTCAATTTAGCAGCCGCACTCTCTCGATACTGTCAAACAGTGCGGACCGATCTGGTGAATATTCACCAGATCGGCCCAAAACCCCCACATCATACCTATAAAATTAACAAATATCTAATAAATGTCAATCAGTTATTTCATTTTCTTTGTATAACACTTAAATTTTCTTATATTAGTTCTTGTTTTATTTTGCATGTATGCGAAATTTCTCGTCTACTCCGTCAAGAAATACCGCCTACTCCGATCAACATTTGCGATTTAACGGAGTCGATTCCTACAAAAATATTGCGTTGAATGGACGATCGATCAAAACCTAGAGTGTTCTTACGATCCAATTGAAACATGAAAACTATTAACTGGTGGGAATTGATGTTTCGCAGTAAATTCGAATTGAGCACGAAATCGTGTCGATCTCCGATAATGTAGGAAGACAATTAAATGGTAGTTCGATACGAAAAGTATTTCGTACCCGCTTAATTTATTGCTCAAATTCAACTTTGATGGCAAAAACCAACATTAAGAGCCAATTTAAGACCAGTAGTTACAATTTATTGCTATTGATCGATTGATCAACGCTGCTGAAAATCGTACGATTACACATTCCGTATGGGCGGGTTTATGGCGAACAAATTTATCAAATGAAATTATCGTTTGCGCCTGTTAACTGCGGGGGGTTGCATGCGACGTACAATGTACGCTTCTTCTAGTGATTTTCCGGATTTAACTACTTGTTTAGCGTGAAAAAATGAACTGAATTTTTACAGTTCTACATATAGTCTTTAGATTGAGGAGAGCAAAAATGTCAATTAAGGGGAAAAAAATTGCAATTCCGACTCTGATCGTCGGTATTGCACTCGGTACAGGGGGCTTATTTGGTCCTATTAGCTATGCCGCAGATTCCTTGGAAGAACGAGAAAAAGCACTTCTCGCACGCGAAAAAGCGCTGGAAGAGCGCGAACGTAAGCTCAAAATGAACAAAGGCGCATCAAAATCCCATATCTTCTCGGAAATGGATGACGTCTTGCCGACCGCCAAAGCGGGTCAATGCTTTGCCAAAGTACTGGTTCCCGCGACCTACAAAAATGTAGAGGAAAAAATTGTCGTACAAGAAGCCGGTCAGAAAATCGACATTATTCCGGCCAAATATGAAATGGTTAAAGACCGAGTCATGATCAAAGACGCGGCGGAAAAAGTTATAGAGGTTCCGGCGATATACCAGAAAGTCACCGAGAAGGTCCTCATCCAACCCGCTCAGAAAGTTTGGCGGAAGAACGCAAACGCTAAATCAAGGTTGGCGCCGGCTGATTGGATTAATGCCGCCATTACCAGCGGTGTACCTAAAGACGCCACTTTAGGCAGTTGCTATGAGGAAGTTCACCGCCCCCCCCTATTCGAGACCGTCGAAGAAAAGGTTCTGCAACGTGAGGCAGGCAAACGCATTGAAGTCACAGCAGCCAAATTTGAGTGGGTCGAAAAGAAAGTACTGGTAAAGGAAGAATCTGAAAAAATAGTAGACGTTCCGGCGGTCTACCAAACAAAGGAAGAAAAAGTTCTTGAAAGAGCGGCCTACACAACTTGGAAAAAAGGACGCGGCCCTATCGAAAGGATCGATAATTCAACCGGGGACATAATGTGCTTAATTGAAGTCCCAGCGAAATACAAAACTTTGAAAAAACAGGTTTTGGTTTCAGCGGCAACGACCAAAAGGGTTAAGATTCCTGCCGAATATAAAACAATTAAAGTCCGTAAAATTGTGACGCCTGCGCAAGAAAAAGTCATCGAAATTCCGGCCAAGTATCAAATCGTCAAAAAACAAGTCAAAAAGAAGGATGAATTGGTGGCGTGGCGGCCCAAAAATACGGTTGGGGAAGGATCACCTACAGGCAAAATGATTTGCCGCACGGAAATCCCCGCCAAACATAAGACAATTACCAAAGAAGTGGTTAAGACTCCGACGACCACAAAAAAGGTCGTTATTCCCGCCGAGTTTAAGGACGTTAAGGTTAAAAAACTGGTGTCCGCCGCGAGAGAGGTCAAAATAGAGATCCCGGCCAAATACCAGACCATTACCAAACGGGTAAAAACCACCGAAGAAAAGCTGGCTTGGCGTTCGGTTTTGTGCGAAACCAACACTTCCAAAGGGTTGGTCATCGAAATTCAAAAAGCCCTTGAAAAAGCCGGTTTCAATCCCGGCCCGATCGACGGTGCAATGGGTTATCAAACCCAGGTCGCGATCAACGAATTTCAGAAGAAAAAAGGCTTCGAACGAGGCGGTCTGACCTTACGCACCTTGGATGCTTTGGGTGTAAAAGTCGGAAATTAGCCCCACGCAAGATACTAAGACCAGTTGCCCGGATGGAATCTCCGGGTAACTGGCAACAGTGGGCGATCAATTCCAAACGAACGATTTGATCGTATGCGATGGTACAGAGATAGAAAAATTATCCACTTTGACCAGATTCCCGTCTCTCTGATAGGCACCGTATCCACGCAGCATCCCAGCCAACACGTGCCTGTCCGCCTCACAGCTGAGTAAACCGCCACCAGAATGGCCCGAATCGATTTCAGCCGAAGTTTGCACGGCGCCTTGGTAAAAATCTTCTACATAACCCCGGCTCATTTCGAGATCTCCGCCCAAAGGATAGCCTAAGGCCCAAACCGGCTCGTTAGGATGCAATCCGCCTATAGATAATGGAATTGGAGTCAAGCCATGGGTCAAAACCGACAATACGGCCAAATCGTTAGCCAAATCCACCGAATGCAAAACGGCCTGTTCAATTCTCCTATCGAATTTGACAAAAAAAGGGCCCGCGCCTTCAACCACATGCGCCGCGGTCAAAACAAAATCCCGCGAGATAACCACTCCACTGGCTTGACTTCCATCGTTATTCAAAACTCGTACGATCGACGTTAAAATTTCATCCGAAGGTTTATTGCACGCCGACGCAGCGTAGCAATCGGTGAGCACCGAAAAAACAGCAGCAAGGCTGAATAAAGTTTTTAACAAGGTAAGTTCCCGCACAATAGAATTTCCTAAATCGCTCACATTGTTTGAATATCCTCGGATTAAAAACAAATGATTGGAAGGGCAACTCCGAAATCGATGATCCGCTTTTGGCAATCAAACCCATCGCTCAGTAATTTTGCTTATATCGACAGCCCATTTGAAGGTTAATCCGAACCTTAATTAGTATAGTCTTGTCCCAATAATGTTCCTTCGCAATGTAAAGCACTGATAACTGACTATAGTTGCATGGCCAGTTATTTCTTTAGTTTGATCCACGACAGAAACACTATGAAAATTGACAAAATCGCCATTTCCAAATTTAACTCCGTCCTATTGGTCACCATTGCTTTTTTGTTGCAGTTTTCCACAACAAGCCATGCAACCGCATTTGAACTCAAAACCCTAGACAATCAACCCACCGAATTGAATGAATATGTCGGCCAGGGCAAATGGGTACTGGTCATGCTATGGGCATCCGATTGCGCTATATGTATGCAACAAGAACCCGCCATCTCAGCCTTCCACGACGCTCATCAGGCTACAGACGCGGTCGTCGTAGGCATTAGTATCGATGGGTACGAAAAGATTAACGCGGTAAACGGCTATTTGGACCGATTCAAACCAAATTTTGTCAATCTTGTCGGCGAACTGGATAATATCGCGGCGAGTTACGAAACAGCGGCCCAGGAGCCATTTCGCGGAACACCAACCTATTTGCTTTACACACCGCAGGGCAAATTAGTCGGAAATAATCCTGGCCCGCTCCGGACTAAGGCCATCGAACAGTTCATCGAAAAACAATCAAAATAAAAATTCGTGGATCGAATGGGCCGATCTAAACGCGTATTCTGTAACTATTGGATTAATCACTCTATAGCGGTCGATAACTACACGAGCCACTCCTATAATACCGTCGTCAAACCGACTCGAGAATACAACTATAACGCTTTTCGAAATTAACCCGATTGAATATAAAAGCCCGCTTATTTGTAATACATGAATAATCAATGAAAAACTTGGCGATAATTGTCACTCAAATCGGAATTATTATCACATTTGCTGCTATCTTTTGGTGGCATTCCTTTTATAGGGTGGTCGCACAGCAATTAGTCTTCGATTTGGGTGAATCAGATCCAACCCTCGGATCCGGATTGCGCTGCCTGTTCAGCACGGCTGGACATTGTGGAGAGATTATCGACTACGCCGAGAGTTTAGGAAAAACTGTCTATACACCGACTCTTTTCTGGTCGGGTATAACGATGATTGTATCAGGCCTAATCGTGTTGTTGGTGCAGCAATACCGTAATCGGTCGATTTAATTTAGCTACGAAAAATACGGGGAACCAATTTTCAAATCCGTAGAGCAATGTTTATCGCAATGCGCTCAACCCTGCCGCCCAATTCTATGGTTAAACATCAAGAATATTGGAATCGAAATCTAGTGATTCGATTACACATAGAATCCGAATAACTTGCCATAACAATTTTATCTAGTATCCCAGTGTCTTTGCATTTCATAATACAAAAAGGAGGCTGTCCATGTAATAAGAACCAAACCAGTCAATGATTCAATCCCAGTTAAATACCTCAGATCCCCATTTGGCTGGATATCGCCAAAACCTAAAGTAGTAAACACGGTGAATGAAAAATATCCACAGTCCATTAAACTGCCATTGAAATTTCCATTTAAGCTCCCCCAGCCGTCGGACCGGTTCATAAAATAGTACGAAATTGCAAAAATCCAGATTTCTATAGCATGCGCTATCAATGCCCCAACGACTCCAAAAACTATTCTATAACGGTGCTTAATTACCATTTTTGGGATATAAGACGTTAAACGGAAAAGAAATTCGTAATGAACAATTACCGAAACCACAACGACCAGACTGTTTACCAGGAAAACGTAAATCATTTTGAATCGTCAGAAATTTTTGATATGTTGGTTCAGTGTAAGCCTATATGGACAATATCCTAAGTTGATTTCACTACGACTATTTCGTGGGGATACCTCAGGATCTGTCCCCTATAAACGTATAAACGCGGAATTTTTTTATCTTTTCGATGCATCTAATAATAAGTCCTTATTAATCGGAATATATTCTGATGCTGAACTAATTAGTGAAGTGGATGTAAACTGAGGCACACCGTAGACCTCTACTATCGCATTTAGATCCTTGCGAATTTTATCAACCAGCAAACCAAAATCTCCATCACCTGATGCTAATACGACCACATCTGCATCTGTGGCAAACTCTATAGCGTCGAGAGTTATACCCACATCCCAATCGCCTTTTGCTGACCCGTCAATCCTTTGGATGTATGGCTTAAGTTTTACTTCAAAACCGATCGCTCTAAGTATATTCTGAAACTGTCTTTGTTTTTCATCATCGCGATCTATGGCGTAAGCAATCGCTTTTATTACCTGCCTGTTTGAAGTGGCTTTCGCCCAAAACTTATTGTAATCAAAATTACAATTATAAGATTGCTTTGTCGTGTAATAAATATTCTGCACATCAACGAGTACAACTAATTTTTCCATAGGCTGAGTAGCTCGAGCTCCTAACGGTCAAAGTTGAGTGGCATCCGTCTAAGATAGAGCCTGCTCAACTCTGCGCTAACGGGTTGGGCGATATGCGACGCTGGCTTAGGAATAATCGGGGACAGACCACATTTATAATTTATTTTTTACCGGTCTCCCCGCTTTACCCGGCTTGACGCGCCGTCCCAAAGTTTTCCCGATCTCCTCCTTGAAACGATTATTTCCCAATACAAAGTTACCATTCGTCGCCCGGCGTATTTCGTCCACCAGACCTGGTTCCAAATTAAATCGAAATAATTCGCGATAATTTGATTGTCGCTCCGTTTGGGTTAACCCCAATTCCTGATACATAAAATGAGGTGTAACCAACTTGTTGCTATCTCCCTGTGCATTGGCTCGATAGCTTGACCATCGATAATCTTCCGGGTATTCAACCATTCCTGCCCGAACTGGATTCAGTTCGATATACCGCTGACAATGCAATAGGTAATTGTCTTCTTGAGCAATACAAGAGCGGAATCTTCCTTCCCATAGGGTGCCACTTCGCTGATAAGTTCGATTCACATATTGTACATATCTTTGCCCAAGCCTTTTCATCAGCTGGCTCGCACTCTCCTTCTCCCTTGGCGTCAACAACAAGTGAACATGGTTTGTCATTAAGACATATCCATGAATCAAGCAACTTGTTTTCTTAGAATACTCCAGCAAACATTCAAGGTAAAAAATATGATCTTCAGCACTAAAAAAACACGCCTGTCGATTGTTACCTCGCTGGATAATATGTAAAGGAATATTCGGAACAACCAAACGGGCGCGGCGCGGCATCAAAAACTGATAATTGTTGATATTGGAAAGTATTATAACTTATTTATTCGTGGTCTGTCCCTTTTTTCCACGCTGTCGATACTTGCCCATAAGCTGGGCCGGGCTGTTTATTTTGTGATGAAACGGAAGGATGCGTTTGATGAAAAATATTTTTTTGATCTATAGCCAATGATTTTGAGCGGCAGGTCTGGGAGCTCTAGCGTATAACTGTGTCTATCGTGCCTGAACTGAATGCTGAGATCCAACATCAAGGAGGCTTTGACCTCGGTGATCTCATCAGACCTAAGGCCAAGGCCCTCGCCTTGAATAGACCCGGCGTGCCGCTCAACCCAAGATACGATTTGTTCGTGACTGCCCCTGGGGTTGAACTGATGAATAACTGGACGCCATGCGCGAGCCCGACCCTTTGATAAGGCAACCCGCAGGGTAACCGAGAAATTTCTAGTACGCGAAGACGGATGCTTCGGCTCACGCCTTCGCAGTCTGACAATTTAAAACGATTAAAAATCGTTCAAAATCGCCAGATCGATACTCGATAGATGAATGATTCGCAACTTCCATGTTACTCACCCTTCGGGCACCAAAGCTGTCCAAATTTGATCCCCTCAAATTTGTGTGTGCAGGCACGGCCTGACAACGATATAAAATAACGGCAGCAGATACGACGAAGGGGATCATTTAAAAACTCGAATATTCGAGTTAAAAATTTGTTTTGCCTATTGACAGGCAGCGGTCATATAGATGTTATGTGTTTCTTTCATAATATTTTTCTGGGCAATGTGCATTCCATTCATGATTTAATCGACACGCAAAGGAAATGTCCTCACTAATTACTACACACTCTATTAAGTTTAGAGCTTCTCTATCAATGTTCTTCAAATTCTTTACTGAATAAGCAAACGTATTACTCGGACCACCAACTGTATAAATATCGAAGTATTTAGTCTTGGGCAGGCTGAAAATAAAGCAGTTAAGTGGGAGGCTACTGATTAAGCGATTGATTGCCAAATCTCCAGTCAGAGTTGAGTAGTTCCCTGCATCCAGAAAATCGTGAACTTCAATAAAAACTTCTTTGTATTGTGCATCCGTTGCAAGTGACCACTCGCACTGATGTTCGTCGAGATAGTTTTCTAGCTCTAAGTTTCGTTTTACGATACCCATGAATTCTCAAGAAACATATAACGTTTGCCTAAATCGCCGAGCGATAGCGAGGTCGATTTGAGGCACTGGTTAGAGATGTTAATTCTCCTTTAAAGCAGAAGCGTAAATTTGTGCACCAATAATAAACGCCGCGCCCATGATGCCT